>Ga0310343_10000459_pt1 | contig 19340 bp, 17 predicted proteins | sample HC15DNA2025_MG_FD_203519 | JGI IMG/M metagenome (GOLD analysis project Ga0310343, IMG submission 203519) | Marine microbial communities from station ALOHA, North Pacific Subtropical Gyre - HC15-DNA-20-25_MG | ecosystem: Environmental > Aquatic > Marine > Oceanic | place: Pacific Ocean: North... | reverse complement strand
CCATTGATCCTCCTCGATCATCATATCCATATTCAGCCTTTCTATAAAAATAGTCAGATTTTGTAGATTGAAATCCTGTGCCTGTACAAACATCTACTAATCCACCTGAATCATCAATTCTTGATAACGTTCCTTGCCAAGCCTTTTTAGCAGAATTCATATGATATTCATTTAATATTCCTGATTTGAATCCCCGTGTAATTGAGTACCCAATCATACATGTAGCTGATAATTCTTGATATGTTCCTGATTCATCCAGTAATTGGGTCCACATTCCAGTAGGAGTTTGTATTTTGATTAGCGCATTAATATGATTGATATGTTTTTCTATCAATGATTTTTTTAGAGAGTGATTGTCTGGGATGTAATGTAATGCTTCAGCGTAAGCTAAAGCTGCAAAACCGTTTCCTCTTCCCCAAAAATAAGGAGTAACTCTGTTGTGATAAAACAGGCCGTTTTTATGTTGAGTGTTCGCATCATTTAAATAATTAATCAACGTATTTAAATATTTTTCATTTTTGGAAATTTTATATGCTCTACCTAGCATAGTAGAAATGAAAAACATATCCTCACATCCAAAATTAGGATCACAAGGCTTTGGTGAAAGCCCTTCTCCCCTAGGTTCGTAAATGTCAGCAGTTTTGATAATTAGTTCCATCCATTTTTTATCACCTGTGGTATCTGACAATTCATCTGCCCAACAAAGTCCGGCTAAATTGGGGCCCGTTTGCGTATTTTGAGTGAATTGATTCTCGTTTAAAATAAAGCTGACAAATCCTGGGATGTCCTCTATGGCTTTCGGGTAATTTTTGTCAAGTTGTGCAAGCCTTATACGACCACTGATAGAAACACCCTGAACATAATTGATTGGTTGGTCTAATTTGTGTCCGTATACTTTAGATAATATTTTTGACACTTCGTTGGCAGTTCGATGCTGCCTTCTTTGAATTTCTTTTCTTGCCGAAGAAGTGGAGACATCTATTGAGCTAATAAATTGAATAAGATTTTGTAATTGAATTTTGATTTGAGAAAATGATCCGCTGAGCTCAATTGATGGTATTTTGCCTGGAGATTGATTGTTTTTTTCTGATAGAGATTTGAGCAAATTATTTGTTTTATCTTCTGAAGATTTTAAAAAATTATGAATGAAATGATGGTTTTCGAATCCGTATAATTTGATTTTTTCTTCAGAAGATAAATTTACTAAGATCACGAAATCGGGAGATTCCATTGTAATCCATCTCCAAAAATAGATGTGATCTGAAGAATCATTTTCAAATGTAAATCCGTTTGTTGGAGGGAAATTTTTGTTATTTAGATTTAAGTTTTGTTGATTGAAATTAGAACCCAAAAAAGAGATTTTATTTGATTGGTTGAGTGTTTCTAATAATTCAGAAAATTCTGAATCACTAATATGTTCCGAATGTTCGTAATTAGATAATAGAATTATTCTGTGAAGTATTTCATCTGAGTGGTACTCAGAATGTTTGAATCCGGTAATTGGAGATTCATCAAACGATTTGATGCCTACAGGATATTCAGTAATCATATTTACCTCAGATTTATTTATTGTTTACTATTAAGTTGCCCGCGAAATATCCTGCTCCAAATCCATTGTCAATATTCACAACAGAAATTCCTGGTGCGCAACTGTTTAACATCCCTAATAGTGCAGATAGTCCTCCAAAGCTAGCTCCGTACCCTACACTAGTAGGCACTGCAATGATTGGAATATCTACTAATCCGCCAATTACAGATGGTAATGCGCCTTCCATACCTGCAACGACAACTAAAACTTTTGATTCTCTGATTGTTTCAAGTTTATCAAACAATCTATGTATTCCTGCTACCCCTATGTCAAATATTTGTTGTACATCGCAACCCATTAGTTCTGCTGTGATTGAAGCTTCCAATGCAACTGGTAAATCTGATGTTCCTGCGCAAATCACTGATAGACCTGGAATTTTTTCAGTACTAAAATTATCATCTTCAAAATAAATTACTCTAGCTAATTGATTGAATTTTGCTTCAGGGACTAATTTGAGAACTTCTTTATAAGCATCTTCTGTTGCTCTTGTTACAAGAAATTTTGAAGATTTTTTGGAGATGCTTAAAGCTATTTGTGCTATTTGCTCTGGAGTTTTTCCCTGTCCAAATACTACTTCAGGGAAACCTTGTCTGAGGTATCTGTGGTGATCGACTTGAGCAAATCCTAAGTCTTCATAAGGCAAAGTTTTTAGACTTTTAACAGCATCGTCTATCTCAATTTCACCATCGAGAAGTTTTTTAAAAAGTGAATGTATCTTTTGAGAGTCTATGTCAGTCTCCTTTGTAAGTGGGTGCAAATTTTACATTAATATACTAGCCTGTACATTACCAAAAAATTGATCCTTTACCTATAGCTCCTGAAAATGTACTCTTATATGCCTAGTGATTTTATCGGGGTGTGGCGCAGCGGTAGCGCACCGGTTTTGGGAACCGGGGGTCGTCGGTTCGATCCCGACCACCCCGACCACTAAAATTTATATGCAAATTGTGCTGTTCTATTCCATAGATCTACGGAATTTAGCTTTATAGTGATATTGCTACCTTCTTGAATGGATTTAGGGATTTCACATCTGAACCTGAAAGGGAAATCACGTAATTCAAATAATCTTCCTAAAGTATTGCCATTTGTTTCAAGTACTATTCCATCAAATATAGTTACAGAATTGTTTAGAAGAGATTGCTTTAAGTAAACTAAAAACCAATATTTTTTTCTTGATTCTTCTATTCTGCTTAAATTTTTTGCTAAAGATTCTCCGTGCACACCAATAGAAGAAATTTCTTTAATATCGTAAGGAGTATTTGTAGAATCTATTAAACTTTTTATTTGTCGTTGCATTACTAAATCAGAAAATCTTCTTAGTGGAGATGTAGACTGTACATATAAAGCTGTCCCTAATCCTGAATGTTCTTTTGCTTTGGTAGAAATTCTTGCAGGTCTTAAATGTTGTGAAGTTTTGTACCAAGAATATGCATTAGAATATGTGAATTCAGGTAAATCAATAATTTCTTGAGTTCTGTAAATGGCGGGCAGTTTATTTGTATAGCAAAAAAGTGCAGCAAATTGATTAAAAATTATCATTAGCTCGGCAATTATCAATTTACTTTTTAATAAATTACTTTCTAACATGACTTGAATGCTCTCAGAAGATATTCCTGAAAACTTCACTTGTGGGCGGTCAAATGAAAATGCCCCTGCAAGGATTCTTTCATTCCTAGATTCGAAACAAATTTTGTCTAAATTGTTAAAAGTTGTGTTTAATTTATGATTTTGATCTTCTATTATCAATTCTGCCTCACTGTAAGATAGGGATTTTGTAGAATTAATTAGTGTTTTTTTGAAATCCCAGTCAATAATTTTATTTTGGGAATTTATTTCTAGTTTTAATGAAATACATTTTTGTGGTTGGTTTGGATTAATACTTCCTACTTCTTGGGAAATTTTAGGAGGTAACATGGGAATTGTGAATTCTGGAAGATATATACTTCTAGATCTATTAAAAGCTTCTAGATCAATTTCAGAATTTTTATCAAATAAGTTAGTCAGATCAGTAATGTGAATCCATAAAAAGTTTTGTTGAAAAGAAAAAGCATCATCTCTATCTTTAGTAGATTCGTCATCAATTGTGTATGTTTCTAGATTTGTGAGGTCTTCATAATCATCAGAGTTTTGTGTTGTGATTGACTCAGTAATTTTGTGAATTTTTGGTGAGAATCTGATTGGGATTTCAGCTTGATATAATTCTACAGGAAGATTTTTATCTAAAATTTTGTTCTTTACTAATAATTCAAAAATATCACTTCGTTGAGTTGTGTTTAGGAATTTTTCACAGAATTCAAATATTTCAGTTTTTTTGATTTTTTTATCTCCATATAAAACAATCGACTTTAAATTATCTATGATTTCTAAATCATCTTTTTTTAATTGTTTATGGAAATTACCATTTAATAGTATTTTTGCTAAACGGGTTTTCTTTTCATCTGCAATTTTTCGTTGGTCCATGATTTTGATTTTTTTCAAAACTTCAGTTTTTGAAATCATTTGAATTTGATTTGGTTTGAACTGAAAATAAGTATCATCATTGTTCATACTCAAGAATACAGATACTTTAAATTCATGAGAGTCAATAGGTAAATCTAGTGCCTTGAGTATATGTTCAACTGAAATTGATGAGAAATCTTGATTTATTAGATGTTCCCAGGCTTTTTTCAGGTCTATCTTTTCAATGGTTTCAGCTACTTTATTAGAAAAATCCACAAAATCTTTTGGGTTTTTTACGCAAATATTTGTAATGTAGATTTGGTTTTTTTTGTGTGTTTTTTGTTCTTTATTTCTTCCAGTTTTGATTCTTATTTTGTTGGCATGATCTGTTACTTCAATTAATTCTGCTAATTGAAGTTTATTGTTGAGATATGCGAGGATGATTTGACCCATATGAATTTATCTTATAGAAATATATGTAAAATAATTAGTGTTTTTTACAGGAAAATATGAAAACAGTTAAAGAATTGTCTCTTGGTTTATTAAGTGAACTAGCAATATTGCCGTCTGTTCCTTTTTATGAAAGCCTAATTCAGGCTAAGATTTGTAAAATTCTAAATCAATATTCTATCTCATATTTTTTTGATTCATTTGGAAATATTATTGCAGAGATTGGTCAGGAATCAGATCACTTAGATCCCATTGCATTTGTGGCTCATATGGATCATCCTGGATTTGAAATTGAAAGAAACCTCGATGGTAAATTAATAGCTTTTCCAAAGGGAGGTATTCCTCAGTTTTCTCTTAATCATGAAACTAAAATGTTTTCATTTAATGAGTTAGGCGAGAGAATTCGATGCACAATTTCACCTAATTCTGAAAATCCTAAAACAGTGATAGTGAATTCTGAAGACTTGATTGAAATTGGGGCTCCATTAACCTTTGATTTGATAGATTTTCAAATCAAAGGTGACAAAATTTCCATGAGATCTGCTGATGATTTTGCTGGATGCGCTGCGATTTTGACTAATTTAATTGAAAATTTAGGTAAAGTAGAACGAAAAATTTTTGGAGTATTTACTCGAGCAGAAGAAGTGGGATTAATTGGTGCAAGATTGATAGCGAGAGATGAAATTATTCCTAAAAATTCAATAGTAGTTTCTGTCGAAACTAGTTCTATAATACCTTTAATCAAGCAAGGTGATGGCCCAGTAATTCGAACAGGTGATGCAACCTATACTTTTAACTCTTTCGCTGAAAATTTATTGAGAGTGGCCGCTAATCAACTTAAAGATCGAGACGAATCATTTATGTTTCAGAGAAGCTTAATGTCTGCTGGAACTTGTGAAGCTAGTGCTTTTGCTGCTAATGGGTATTTGACCACAGGCATTGCATTTCCATTAGGGCATTGGCATAACGCAAAAACAAGTATTCCTGACATAAATGGGGGAATTGATGCAGAAAATATTTCGTTAAATGATTTTTTGAATGGTGTACTTTTAATGATTGAGTGTTCTAAATTATCCATCAGTCAGTCAGAAGATCCCATAGCACAAAAATTAAAACATGTTCCAGAAGATTTTGAATCAAGGCTTACTAGTTAGGTTCTGATCTGTCCCAATCATCCAAAGCCCAATATCCTATAAATGGAACTGAAGAAATCAATTGGATTCCCTGAGCTTTTTTTAGGCGTTGTATATTGTGTAGGTGAGTTATTTCTTCAAAAAGAATATGTCTGAATGTTGCTTCAAGGTTAATAGTGCTGTTTTTGTAGTCCTTCGAAATAGTTACCCCAGATTTGTGTGCTTCAACCATCATTTTCCATTGTTCATTTGAATCTCTAGGAATTACAGGACTATTTTTGAAGAAATCAATCGAGAATTTGTTTAGGGCTGTGATTGCTAGATTAATTGATTGGTTCAGAACCACTAGGATATCTGATATTTCCCAGTAAATATCATCATTTAATCTTCGATCGTATGGGGAATTTGCTATTGAGTCTAAGTTTGAAAATCCGTGTTCATCATTTTTAAATAAAGTGTTTTCCCAGCGAATTAATAGCCATCTAGGGATCAATGAGGCCATATGGCTAACTTGGTTTCGAATGCTCCATTCAGCCCAAGTCCACTTCTGTGATGTGAAATCTAATTCAATTGACGAAAGGTTTTTCACTTCTTCTTCAATGATAGAAAATAGATTTAAAAATTCAGGAAATAAATTAATACCTGATTCATTTTTTTGCATTATATTTGTAACCAAATTTTATTTTGGATAAATTAACAGATATGATGAATAGTGTCATTAATATTTTGATTGGAGAAATCTAGATGGTAGATAAAAATTATGATTTAGTTGTCATTGGTGGTGGAATTATTGGTTTGGCTACTGCAATGAGAGTCACAGAAGAATTCCCTGACCTAAAAGTGGCAGTGTTAGAAAAAGAAACTGAAGTTGCACAACATCAGACAGGGCACAATAGTGGGGTAATTCATGCAGGAATTTATTATGCACCCGGATCACAAAAAGCTAATTTCTGCTCCACAGGAGGTGTATTGCTTCGAGAATACTGTGATAAACACAATATTAAATATGATATGTGCGGAAAATTAATAGTTGCAGTGAATGATAACGAAGTTCCTATGTTAATGGATTTGTATGAAAGAGGTACTGCAAATGGAGCCTTGGGATTAAAAATCATCGAAAAAGAAGAAATTACTGATTATGAGCCACATTCAACAGGAGTCAAAGCTATTTTTTCTCCCAATACAGGAATCATTGATTATACAGAGGTATCTAAATCTTATGCTACTCAAATGATGGAAGCGGGAGGCGATTTGATTACTGGAACTGAATTAAAATCAATTTCAGAAAAAGATGGACAAATTTATCTCGAAACTACTGAAGGAACTATTACCGCTAAAAAAATATTAAACTGTGCAGGTCTTCATGCTGACAGGGTAGCAAAAATGATGGGTGTAGATATGGGAGTGAAAATCATTCCTTTTCGAGGGGAATATTTTTCTTTAATTCCTGAAAGATCAGATATGGTAAAAGGATTAATTTATCCAGTACCAAACCCTAATTTACCTTTTTTGGGAGTTCATTTTACGAGAAGAGTCAATGGGTCTGTTGAAGCTGGCCCTAATGCTGTTTTAGCTTTTGCTAGGGAAGGATACAAAAAAACTAAAATTAATTTTGGCGATGCTTTTGAAACTTTGACTTATTCAGGGTTTTTAAAAATGTCTTTGAAGTACTGGACTGTTGGGATGAAGGAACAGTACAGATCTTTGGTGAAAGGATCGTTTGTTAAGTCTTTACAAACTTTAATTCCAGAAATTACAGGCAAAGACTTATATTCACCTGGTGCTGGAGTTAGAGCTCAAGCAGTAGCTAAAAATGGAGCATTACTTCAAGATTTTAGTATTGCAGAAACAGAAAACGCTATTCATGTGTTGAATGCTCCTTCTCCTGGTGCAACAGCATCGCTAACTATCAGCAAATATATATTGGATCTAATGAAAAAATCATTTTCTTATTAATTTGCTAGTATTTTGATTGGTTCAGCTATTGACTACTCAATGAGGTGAGTTTACTATTACTTTCTGCCCTTATTTTTGAGGGTTATTTGGCTTCGCCAAAGCACCTTAACAACTAGATAGTAGAAGGAAACCGTTATATTTATTTAGAGTTTGATCCTGGCTCAGGACGAACGCTGGCGGTGCGCCTAATGCATGCAAGTCGAACGAGCGACCCGGGCTTGCCCGGTTAGCTAGTGGCAGACGGCTGAGTAACACGTAAATAATCTGCCCCGAAGAGGGGGATAATCCAGAGAAATCTGGCCTAATACCCCGTACCTATCTTTTCAGCCTGCTGAATTGATAGAAAGGTTTATTCCGCTTTGGGAGGAGTTTGCGGCTTATCAGGTAGTTGGTGGGGTAATGGCCTACCAAGCCGAAGACGAGTAACCGGTGTGAGAGCACGATCGGTCAGAGGGGGACTGAGACACGGCCCCCACTCCTACGGGAGGCAGCAGCAGGGAATCTTGCGCAATGGGCGAAAGCCTGACGCAGCGACACCGCGTGGAGGATGAATGTCTTAGGATTGTAAACTCCTTTTATCAAGGAAGAGAACGGACGGTACTTGATGAATAAGGTTCGGCTAACTACGTGCCAGCAGCCGCGGTAATACGTAGGAACCGAGCGTTGTCCGAATTTACTGGGCGTAAAGAGCGCGTAGGCGGTTTATTAAGTCTCATGTGTAATCTCCCGGCTCAACTGGGAGGGGTCATGGGATACTGGTAGACTTGAAGATAGCAGAGGAAAGCGGAATTCCCGGAGTAGTGGTGAAATGCGTAGATACCGGGAGGAACACCAGAAGCGAAGGCGGCTTTCTGGGCTATTCTTGACGCTGAGGCGCGAAAGCGTGGGGAGCGAACCGGATTAGATACCCGGGTAGTCCACGCCCTAAACGATGGATACTAGATGTTGGAGGTATAGACCCCTTCAGTGTCGAAGTTAACGCGATAAGTATCCCGCCTGGGGAGTACGGCCGCAAGGCTAAAACTCAAAGGAATTGACGGGGACCCGCACAAGCAGCGGAGCGTGTGGTTTAATTCGATGCAAAGCGAAAAACCTTACCTAGGCTTGACATGTTTCTGAAAGCCCCCGAAACGGGGCCCTCCTTCGGGACAGAATCACAGATGTTGCATGGCTGTCGTCAGCTCGTGTCGTGAGATGTTGGGTTAAGTCCCGCAACGAGCGCAACCCCTGTCGTTAGTTACTATGTCTAACGAGACTGCCCCCATTGGGGAGAGGAAGGTGGGGACGAGGTCAAGTCGTCATGGCTCTTACGCCTAGGGCTACACACACGCTACAATGGTCGGAAACAATGGGCTGCAACAGCGCGAGCTGAAGCGAATCCCCAAAGCCGATCTCAGTTGGAATTGTAGGCTGCAACTCGCCTACATGAACGTGGAGTTGCTAGTAACCGTAGGTCAGCACACTACGGTGAATACGTTCTCGGGTCTTGTACACACCGCCCGTCAAGTCATGGAAGTCGGTAACGCTTGAAGTCGTTGGGCCAACCCTTTGGGAGGCAGACGCCGAGAGTGGGACTGGTGACTGGGACTAAGTCGTAACAAGGTAGCTGTAGCGGAAGCTGCGGCTGGATCACCTCCTTTCAAGGGAGCAGGAACGTTAGATTTATCTAGCGAACCAGGTCTTTCGGTAGAGGGTGTACTTCTCACATTTGATAATTGAGTATGATCGTTAGTCGAGGAACTCTTATCAACCCTGTGATGGTACATTGACTATGTCAACTCTACCGGTATAACAAAGCCTAAATGGCAAAAAAAATTTTCGAACTCTCGGTTTCCTTCTACTTTCTGGATGTTAGGGTTGTTTTACATTTGATCTCGTGGGGCTGTAGCTCAGCTGGGAGAGCACCTGCTTTGCAAGCAGGGGGTCAGGAGTTCGAGCCTCCTCAGCTCCACCACTAATTTTCTAGTTTTAAGCTTTCGTAGAATGCTTTTTGTTCTCTTTTAGATTTTAATCTAATGAAATTGATGTTTGATTTTTTGTTATGATCTTTTAACAAACTGTATTCACGTTTGTTTTTATGAAAAGTTTTAATTACCCACAAGATTAATGAATCTTTAGTAAATAAATGTTTAAAAATATTTTCTTTGTTTCCTGACCAAAGTTTTTTTCTAGTTAAACTACGTATAAAACTTCTTTTAATGATTCTGAATAATACTAAATAAAAAGGTAGATCTAAGAAAATGATTTTATCTACTTTTTCCCACTTTATATCTTGTGTACGATCGTAGTTACCGTCTAGTACCCAATTTTCGCTATTTATTGCTTTCTCTATTTTTGTGAAAAATTCTTGGTCTGATGAGGGAGTCCAATTTTCTTTCCAAAAAAGAGCGTCTAATTCAATGTGAGGGATATTTAATTTTTGTGCGATTTGTTTGGAAAATGTACTTTTTCCACTGCCGCTAGTGCCTATAATATTTATTTTCAAAGATGTTCCTCGATCAATATTAATTTTGTATCATAATAATAAAGGTGATTGAATTGAAACTTTCAGTATTAGTGATATTAAGTTGTATTATCGTTTTATATTCATGTAGTGGTTCAGGTCCATCTATGGATCTTTTAACAGCCATAGATCAAGGTAACATTGAAGAAGTTCAGTTACATATAGATTCTGGAACAAATATAAATGATTATCCGGTTCCTAGAGGAGAACCTTGGGAAGGTGTTGAACCATTAATTGTTGCGGTTTTGAAAGAGAATTTAGATATTGCTCAACTGTTGATCGATAATGGTGCTGACATAGAAATTAGAGCTAAAGATAAAAATAATGCTACAGTACTTCATTGGGCAGTTTATTTCCAAGTAAAGCAAATGGTTCCTTTTTTAATTAAGTCGGGTGCAAATGTAAACTCTATAGATGCTAATGGTTTTACGCCATTAGATACTGCTAATTTAGTGAAAGCTGCGACAGTTAATGATCCAATACAAACTGCAGTAATTGAATACATAATTAATATTTTAAATCAAAACGGTGCTAAGCCTGCTAGGGATTTGTAGAGAGTATTTTAATATGAAAGTCATGTTTCTCATGTTGATTTTGGTATTTTTTGTTTCTTGCAGTTCTACTGAACTTGATTCTCCTACGCTTGTAATTCCTACCCCAGATGTCCCATTATTTTCTAAAGGTGATGCTTTAAATTTAGTTTTAAATGAAATTCCATCTTATGGCTGTGACACATCAATTACGGAAGGCATGCTTACAAGATTGGAATTTTATTCTGAGGAATATTTAGGACTTGGTAAATGGGAAATTAAGCTTCCAAATGATGAAGATTGGGAAGCTGCAAAAAAATCAATTCAATTTCAACTGGCACAAATAGCTGGAATCACTCCTAGTCAACACATATGGGTGGTAGATGAGATTACAAATACTGTTAATATTAAAAATGTTGGGACATGTAAACTTTAATTTAAGGAATTAATTTGATCAGCATGTTCATCAAAGTGTGTGTACGATCTAGTCATAGCACCTTCAATCGTTGCAGGCCAATCATTTTCATCAGATCTGTCTACAGGTTTGCCAAGATCTCTGTCTTCAACATACCTAAATACTCTATCCAATATACTCACAGCTGATTCATGAGCAGCAATTGCATCTGTTTTAGTAGGGAATTCACTCTCAACTTTTTCTGGAGGCCTAGATTGCATCGTTTCAGAAACTATTCGTGCGAAAAAAATTATAGCTTTTACTGTGTGTTCTGCTACTTGCTGGGCCGACCAATTTTCGTCATCAGGTGCTTCTGTCCAATTACCATTAAATGAATTGACAGTTTGTTTGAAATTTTCAGCAGATTTACTAATATTTTGTCGGATTTCATCTGATGTTGGCATAGATATCTCCTAGAAATTTGATTGACTGATTTGGGTACTATAAGCAAGGTGAAATTAAAACGCAACTGATTAATTTTATTCTGATAATAAGCCTTCGCGTTCTTTTTTTGCTAGTTCTTCTGCAAGAGTGAATATGTAACCGGAATCATGGTCTGAAAATTTATAAGAAAGTCTCCAAACCCATTTTACAAAACGTCCAGATCTATCTGATCCTTTATATTTTGACAAAAGTTCATCGATTTTTTTTGAATCTTTCCAATCAATTCCATATTCATCAAGCAAAAACCACTCATAAGGTAGGTCTTCTATAGGTTTTTTTTTACTCATGTTCCCTTAAACCATTGATGGAATTTGTAAATAATTTCTTTGTCGCCAGATATTTCAGCGCGATTTTGTTCTATAGCTATTTCAATGTTGTCTCTAGCAGATATCATAAGAGGAAAATCATTTTCTCTAACTTCAATAGTGGCATTTGGTATTAAGTCAGAATTTTTTGGGATTTCACTAATTACGATTTGATCCCTCCATGTAATTATTCTGAGAGGTTGTGACAAATTGACATCACAAACCAACTCAGCTTCTTGAGTTTGGTCAGGAGTGTATAACCAATTACTAATCTCTGGATTGACCCAAATTTGATTGATAATTTGGGATTCTTCAAAAGTAATTTCATAACTTGAGTCTAGTGCAGAATTAATATCCCAAGTATGGAGGATTAATTCTATGAGTGACATATCTAAAAAAAGTTGTGGAGAAAATTTTGCTATAGGATGATATGCAGGTAACTCCCATTGATGTTCATTAATTGATCTGAATACATCAAATAGACTTGTCTCCATTTCAAAGAGAACATTAATTAATTCAGAGTTATTAGGTAGGGCAGTCTCTGAAATTTGAATGGCTCTTGATGCTATTCCTGCAGCCATAGATTGTGAATTTGCTGATCCTGGATTTGGTTGCCCTTCGGCGGGTAAATAATCTCCTTGAAAACATCTTTGTATAGAATTGATTGCGAATCCATTTGTAGCAATTAAATGTGATCCTATATCTTTAATTGCCCATTGATGGCATTTACTTTTTTGTTCAAATTGCTCTGGAGTTAAATTTCCAAAAGTTTGTAACATTTGATCGGACAGTTTTTTGAATAACGCGATTTTTGATTCTAAATTGTTCACTATTCTTCCACGGTAGTTTTGATTCTTGATCCGGTTTCTGGGAATGCTTTTTCTTTTAGTTCGAACATCTCATCCGTCCAAAATGGCATTCCTATAGACCCTCGTATTCCTCCGTCGACTGAAATGATTTCTCCAGTAATAAAACTTGAAGCATCGGAAGCTAAAAGCAGTAGTACTCCAGCTAATTCTTCTGTATTCCCAATTCTACCCATAGGAGCATTAGAATTAAGTCTTTGTCTAAAAGTTTTATTTCTAATTAATCCCATTGTTAATTCACTTTTAAACCAACCTGGAGCAATCGCATTCACTCTAACGCCTCTATCTGCCCAGTTAGCAGAAAGGCTTTGAGTTAAAGTCGCCACAGCCCCTTTAGTTGTTTGATATGCTGTGGGTACTCCTTTCATTCCCCCTAATCCAGCTACTGATGAAATATTTATGATGGATCCTTTTCCTCGCTTTAGCATTCTTTGTCCTGCTTCTCTACAGCAGTACCATAATCCAAGTAGATTCACTGAAATTGTTTGTTGAAACATTTCATCTGTCATGTGTTCGGGAACTGAAGCTTCATCAGAACTGGCCCCCGCATTATTCACGACAACATCTATATCCCCAAACTGTTGTTCAGTTTTAATGAAAAGATTTGATACATCATCTGAACTTGTCACATCACACTGAATGCTTGTTACAGTAAATCCTTTTTCGGACAATTTTGATTGTAATTTTTCTAATTTTTCAATTCTTCTCGCAGCTAAGACAACTTTAGCTCCTCTAGAAGCTAAAATTTCACCAAAAGCTGCCCCTAATCCTGAAGAAGCTCCAGTTACAATAATTGTTTTATCTTTAACACTAAATATAGGATCAAAAGTTTCCATTTGACACCTCCCAATTCAATAGATCATCGATTACTTTAATAAATTTGGCAAGTATTTAACCTGTACAAATTTAAATATCATGTAACATTGTAAATATCATTTTTTGGGAGATAATTTTTTGAGCTTAGATTTCACAATAATTGGAGAAAATATTCATACGACCAGAGTTTTAATGAGGAATGGGAAGAGAATAGTTAAAGATAAAAAAGGGGAAGAATTCGTTAGTTATAAAGACTTAGATGGCAATACTCATTTGATGCCAATTCCTGATCAGATTAAGGATACCAAGGTATTTACAGAAGGAAGAGTAAAACATTTTATGGTTGCGGTAATTTTGGGTATGTCTAATGATCCTGGTGAACGACAAATCGGCGAACACTACATTAAAACTGAAGTTTTAAGGCAAGAAAATGCAGGCGCTACTTTTTTAGATTTGAACGTTGATGAAATTTCTCACAAAATTGATATTCAAAAAGCATCAATGAAGTGGTTAATAGGGTTTTACTGTTCAGTAGCTTCAATTCCCCCTAGTATAGACTCCTCTAGTGTAGAGATTATTAGATCAGGATTAAATGAATACCAATTAAATAAACAGACTCAGGGTGTTCCTATGATTAACTCTGCTTCTTTGGAAAGGTTGAGTGTTTTAGATGACGTTTCACAGAATAATACTTTTGTAATGATCACTGCAGCTGGATTTGATAGTATGCCTGAGGATGATGAAGAGAGATTATCGAATGTTTCCAAAATGATTGATGAATGTTATCAAAGACAAATTCCATTAAACAAAATCCATGTTGACCCCTTACTTTTTCCTATTTCTGTAGATAAAAGATATGGCAATCATTTTTTGGATTCTATAAAAGGAATACGAAAAAAATTTGGAGAAGAAATTCATGTTTCTGGTGGGATGAGCAACGTTTCTTTTGGGCTCCCAGCTAGGAAATTAATTAATGATACTTTAATTAAATTGTCAATTGACGCTGGAGCTAATTCTGGAATTATCAATCCATTGGAAAGTGATATTGAAAAAATTCAAAATATGGATTTAGATTGCGGTCCTGTGAAAATTGCTTCTCAAATGTTGTTGGGACACGATGAATATTGTATGAATTTTATTTCTCAGTTTCGTGAAGGGAATTTAAAAAGCTATAAATAGAAATAGTAAATTTTTGACACCTCTATTTTAGTTTACTATTATCCGCATATAACTTTTATTAATCATGGGATTTTTAGGGGACAATTATGACTACAGTTGAATCTAAACAAGAAATTTCTTTAATGGCTCATCTTTTAAGGCGAGCTGGTTTTGGAGCTACGCCAGCAGAATTAGAAAAAGCAATGAGTTTAGGGTATGAAGGCATGTTGGATGAACTTCTTAATCCTGACCATCCTGATGAACTTCCAGATGATTTAATTCGAAGATATCACGTTGATTTATCAGATTTAAGATCTGGTGGTGGAGCTCATTGGATATATCGATTAGTAATGACTGATACCCCATTAAGAGAAAAAGTTTGTTTGTTTTGGCATAGAGTGTTTGCAACAGCTACATACAAATTGATTCAAAATAAACCAATGACAAGTCAAATAGATATGTTTAGAGAATATGGAATGGGAAAATTTGATAATTTATTAGTTCAATTATCAAAAGATCCCGCTATGATTATGTGGCTAGATAATCAAGATAATCATGGTTCAAACATTAATGAGAATTATGGCCGTGAAATTTTGGAATTATTTGCAATGGGTGTAGGAAATTATTCAGAGGAAGATATCAAAGAAACTGCTAGAGCTTTTACAGGTTGGACTATTGAAAATGAACCTTATATGTCTATTAAAATGAGAAACAATACTGCTCGTCCTTATGCATATATGGCTTGGCAGTTTAAGTATGATGATTCTGACCATGACCATGGACAAAAAACTATTTTAGGACAAACAGGTAATTGGAATGGGGAAGATGCAGTTAGAATCATTTGTGAGCAAGAATCAACAGCTAGATTTGTGGCAAGGCATTTGTACCACTTTTTTGTGGCAGACGAGTTACCAGTCCCTCAATGGCCCCACGAAAAGCCTAGAGACCCTAAAGCAATTGATTTGATGGTGAAGGCCTATTTTGAATCAGATCACAACATTAAAGCTATGCTTAAAGTTTTGTTCGAATCAGATTTTTTTAAAGATCAGTCATCACAATTTGCGAGAATTAAAAGCCCCGCAGAAATGGTTGTTGGAACATTGCGATTAGCTGGTCCTATTGAGTTGCCTTCAGGTGATATATTTGCTGCTGATTCAGCTTCTTCGAATATGGGTCAAGCTATTTTGAGACCTCCTAGTGTAGAGGGTTGGCAAGGTGGAACTGAATGGATTAACACTGGAGCTTATGTAGAGAGAGTTAATTTTGCTAGTAAAATTTTGAGTGATCCCGATAAGGAAGGGATAAGAGATATTATTTCTAGAATACAATCTTTTTCCCAATCAAAAGAGATGAATAGTGATTCACTAGTCGAACATTGTATTGATGTTTTAGGTCCCTTGGACATGTTGGATTCTACAATAAGTGGCTTAAAATCTTACGCATCAAAATTTGGTGAAATGTCTTGGGAAAGCCTTGAAGAATCCAAAAAATTTGATGAAGCAACTGTGGCTATAATCCAGTTGGTAGTTTCTAGTCAAGAATATCAGATGGTATAAGGAGATCAAATGGTAACAAGTGCAAAAGAATTACAATATGTTACTAATGTGGGATTTTGTGCAGATTTTGGAGGGAGAGGATTCTCGCTTCCTACATCTATGGCTATCAGATCTGATGGAACTATATTTGTAGCTAGTAGAGGTAAACCCTCAACTGCAGGCTCTAATGGTATTCAAATAGTTACTGCAGATCACGATTTTATAGGTCAAATAGGTACTTATAATTCTGCTTTAGGCGGAATGATGTGGCCAACTTCTATAGTACTAGATGAAGACGAAAATTTATATTTAGCTGATGAGTTCTATCATCGGATTACTAAATTTGATCGCGATGGAAATGCTATCAGCTCTTGGGGAGAGAAAGGGTCTGGTGACGGTCAATTTAATCAACCCAGCGGAATGCTAGTCAAAGATGGAAATCTAATGATAGTGGATTCAAGAAATAATCGAATTCAGACATATTCTTTTGATGGGGAATTTATTTCTCAATGGGGTGAAAAAGGTACTCAAGAAGGCCAATTTAATTTGCCGTGGGGTATTTCTGAAGATTCAGAAGGATATATATATATTGCTGATTGGCGTAATGACAGAATTCAAAAATTTACAACGGATGGTGAATTTGTATTATCAATAGGAGAATCAGGAAATGGTCCTGGACAATTTAATCGACCAGCTCATATGTCCATTGATTCTAAAGGCAACATATATGTTGCAGACTGGGGGAATCAAAGATTACAAATAGTTGATTCTAGAGGTCAATTCATTACTTCGCATAGAGGTGCAGCGGATTTAAATCCTTGGTCAGTAGAATATTTGTCATCTCAAGATGATGAACGAAGAGCTAGAGAATCTTTTGTGCCGATATATGAACCAGACACAGATGATGTCCATGAAATATCTGCAAGAATGGAGCCTTATTTTTGGGATCCGGTAGCAGTACATTTAGATGAAAATGAGCGAATATATGTTTTAGAGACGGGTAGGCATAGGTTTCAGATTTTTGAATCTTTAAATTCTTAGGATCATAGGAGAAATTTGATGGGTGATAAGAAAATAGTAGTAGTTCAATTGTCAGGTGGGAATGACTATTTAAACTGTATTGTTCCCTACAACAATCCACATTATGTAGATAATCGACCAAATGTACGAATTACTGAAGATAGAGTTATTCCGATTGGCGGAGGTTTAGGAATGAATCCCGTCATGCAACCAATTAAAGAATTATATGACGAAGGGAAGGTAGCAATTATTCATGGAGTAGGTTATCCAGAACCTAATCGATCTCATTTTAGATCCATGGATATTTGGCATACTGCAGAACCCACTAAAGTTGGTAATGAAGGGTGGTTAGGTAACGCTATAAACCAAATGTATCCCAGTCATGACAATGTTGTTGCGGCAGTTAATTTTGGGTCAGGTTTACCACGAGCTCTAGTTTCTCCTGGAGCCCCAGTAGCTTCAGTCACTGATTTAGATTCGTATGGTTTAATGAATCACCTAGGGCAATCAAATCAGAGAAATGAGGCCCTTCAGGCATTTAAAGACATGTATTCTCAGGCGATTGGGAGTGGCCCTGTAATGGATTATTTAAGCCAGACAGGCTTAGATGCTCTAAGGGGTGCTGACATTATTAGTACTGTAACTAGTAAATACAATTCAGATGTTGAATATGCTCATAATTCATTTGCTAAAGCAATGAAGGGTGCAGCACAAGTTTTTCAAGCTGATATAGGTACTAGAATTTGTTATACCCAACATGGAAGTTTTGATGCTCATACTAATGGAATTGCGCTACAAGAAGGTTTACTGACTGATGTTTGTGGTGGTATTTATAATTTTTATGAAGATATGAAGCAAGCTAATCAAAGTGAAGATGTCATTATGTTTGTATTCACAGAATTTGGTCGAAGAGTGAGAGATAATGGTAATGGAACTGATCATGGTTCAGGTGGTGTAGCATTTGTCATTGGGGATTCAGTGAAAGGTGGTCAATATAGTGACTATCCTTCTTTAGCCCCTTCAGATTTATTAGAAGGCGACCTTCGGTTTAATTTAGATTTTAGGAGTTTGTATTCTGAAATTCTTGAAGATTGGTTAGAGGTAGATGCCAGGCCAATTGTGAAAAATGAGTACGAAAAAGTTGGCTTCTTAAAAAATTAAATCAGATCTATAAAGGTGTTATGAATCCAAAAACTGCTAATCTTATCAACTCAATTTCTCTTATTTTTATGGGTGTTTGGGGATTTATAGATGTTTCTTCTCCAACTGCATTGATTCCAACAATGTTTGGGGTGTTAATTCTGATTTGCTTTTTCCTGTCCAATATCAATGAAAAGATGAATAGAATTTTTGTACATGTAGCTATTGTATTAACTCTATTAATATTGTTTGCTCTTATTTTTACAAGACTTCCCAAGTCAATTGATGATGGAGGTGTTGGATTAATCAGAGTTTTGATAATGGTTGTAACATCAATTTTTTCAACTGTGATTTTTACCAAAAATTTTATAGATGCTAGAAGATATAAATCTTAGAATTCAAATTTTTATTTTTTCCTCACTGCGTCATGATCCCAAGGTATAATCCATTCTTCTTTGATTTCCATGCCAAATCCTGGTGCATCAGAAGGTTTAATGTATCCATCTTTAGGCATAGGCATGCCCGGTATCGGACAGACTTCTTCTAATGGTATTCCCGGATCACTTCCCATCCAAAATTCTGCAACGGGTGATTCTGGCATAGCTATTGCAAAATGTTGGCCCCATGGAGTAGCAGCAGCGGCGTGGGGAACAGTTATTATTCCTGCTGCTTCACCTATTGCATAAACTTTAAGTGCTTCCGAAAGCCCACCACACCATTTCATGTCAGGTTGCAAAATGTCGACTGCCCTGTTTTCAACTAGCTGTCTGAATCCCCATCGGCCATGATGATCTTCGCCAGTAGCTAAAGGGACCCAGTTGATTGCTTTTTTAAGTTCAATATATCCTTCTAAATCAGTTGGTATTAAAGGTTCTTCAAACCATCTGAGGTTATAAGGTCTAAGCCTTTCAGCCATTCTGACAGCAAATTCAACGTTGAATGACATTACAGGGTTATACATTAACTCAGAATGATTACCTACCATTTCCCTTGCTTTTGCAAT
>Ga0310343_10000458_pt1 | contig 19382 bp, 26 predicted proteins | sample HC15DNA2025_MG_FD_203519 | JGI IMG/M metagenome (GOLD analysis project Ga0310343, IMG submission 203519) | Marine microbial communities from station ALOHA, North Pacific Subtropical Gyre - HC15-DNA-20-25_MG | ecosystem: Environmental > Aquatic > Marine > Oceanic | place: Pacific Ocean: North... | reverse complement strand
ACTCTCTCGCCTTTTAGCCAAACACCGAATCCTAAATCGATATCAATGTCAACTGTATCACCATCAATAACTCTTTTTACTTTACACCGATATTCATACATATAGTTTTTCCTTTTAAATTAAAAAGGGGAGATATGAAATCTCCCCGATGAAGTTTTACTTCTTATTCCAAATGTGCCATAGCACTGCTATAGCAACTAGTCCAACAAGACCTTGATCACTGAAAGTTGATACTAGTCCTAGAATATTATCTATGACGTGGATATCTGGCCAGAAGGGAACGTTCATGCCACTAAATAAAATTTCTAATACAATCCCTAAACCAATCAGGCTAACGCCAGCTTCCGCTAAACTAGATGCCCAACTTTTTATTTTTTCTAAGATTTCCATGAGAAATCCTCCTTGTTGTTAAACATAGTAATATTTATATATGTTTAACGATTTTTTCTTTTATTTCTGTTTCTACGTTTTGCTGATCCAATTTTGCGTCGGCCAGCAGGTGGTCTGTTTTTTCTTGGATGCGGCATTAAGCTAATGCACGCATTCTCTCAACTAATCTGTTTGCTCTGTTTGTGACTTGTTTATACCATCTAGAATCTACCATTTCATCAGCAGCTTGATTCCAATCTCTAGCATCAACTCCTCTTTTCATTCCTTTAAATTTGGAAAGACGAGGACGTCCCATATTAAACATCATATTTGCAATAATTAATTGAGCTTCTTCTGGCAAATCGTAAAAGTCTGGGTAAAGCTTGTTGCAATCTGACAAGACTGTTTCGATATCTTTGTTGAAGGCTTCATCGCATCTATTTGGGTCGACTGGTGTTCCAACAGGTTTACCGTATTCGGGGTCGTTTTTAGTAACCAAATGACCAATGCCAAAAGTAGGCAAGCCAAGATGATCCAAGTAAATTTCATTCTTTACTCCCTCATCTATTGCTAGTTGTGTTCTGAGTATTTCTAAGTTCATAATAATAATCCTGTAGTACCAGAATAGAATTGTCCTGGTACTACTATATATACAAGTTTTATGTGAGTATCTTGCCTTTAGTTTGTTTTAAATTATTTAAAGAATATTCTAAATAATCTAAAGACTCTTGTTTATACTCATTTCGTTTAAGAGCTCTTGCAATTTCTCTTTGAGCTCTATACATTTGTCCTTCTTGTAGTTTTCGCACTAAAAGATTTAATGCTCCATAGCTACTACTTAATAAAAATAGTAAACTACCCAGTAAGAAATTCCGATTTCTTTTTGTCATTGGTTACCCCATTAGATGTTATGTTAATCATTTGGGGACGCTTCTCTTCTGGAAGAACTACTTCTATACCGACAGTTAAAATTCCATCCGTTAGATCTGCTCCACTGACTTCGGCGTACTCTGACAACCTAAACGACTTTAAGAACTTTCGACCAGAGATTCCTTTATGTACATATTTATCTTGATCTCTTCTTGGTTCACGATCACCTTTAATAGTTAATACGTGTTCTTTGAGTTCAATTGAAATATCTTCATTTTTGAATCCAGCCACAGCCAATTCAATATCATACTTCATACCATCGTATTTTACAACGTTATGTGGTGGATATGAATCTTTTGCGTGATTTGTTATGCTTTCGAGTTCATCGAATAAATGGTCGAAACCTAAAAAAGCGTTCCTTGGGAACATAAAAGTACCAGTCATATTTTCCTCCTATTGACTTAGCAAGGTTTAAGTGGGACCCATTATTGGCATCCCTATATTATATATAGTAACTTTTTTCAAAATGTAAATAGCAAAATGAAAAAAAGTTTTATTTATTTCCTATGTTATACTTTGGGCATAGTTCCCATTCATTTTTTTCTTTAAAAGAAATTATTTTTATTTGTCTCATTGGAGCCATTGGTGTCATCTTATCTTTATCTTGAATTGTAATTAGACCCCAGTCACTCATAAGTTGAGCAATAGTGTTTCTTCTAGATATATCATTTTCTTCAAGATTAGATTTCTTTCCATCTAGTAGAAAGAGCTCTTTAAAATGCACAATAAAATATCTGCCTTGTTTATGTAGTATATGACAAGACTGATATAATTTTTTGTCTTTTCTTGAGGCTACTCCAATACGTGTTAGTGTTTCACGTACTTTAAGAAAATCATCTGGTTCATTTAATACCACTTCTAACATAGAAGTAGGAGACCATTCTATAGTTTTATTTTCTTCCACCTTTATTCACCTTTTTTTCTAATATTTTAATTTGTTCAGGTGAGAGAAGAGTCAAAGCTTGACGTGCTTTTTGATTGCTATAACCATAATATTCTTTGACAACTTCAACATCACTTTCTTTTGTTAATTTCATCCATTTCGAAAAACGTTTTCTTTTTCTAACTATATTTATAAGAAAGTCAAATTGTAAACGATTGTCAATGCTATGATGTATATTCATTTCATTAGCCATAGCAACAGTATCATTAAAATAGGATAAACTCCTATTAATCATAAAAGGATTATAAGCTTTTTCAGCAATGTCGTCTATCATTATATCCTTTTTAGTATAATTGATAGAGTTTACATATTCAAAAGGATTCATTATTTAAACTCAACATTTGCCATTATCTCTGTTAAACATGCGACTACATTTAATTCATGGTCTGCTACAAAAGCATTTTTGTATTGGTAGTCTGCTAAGATCAAAACTAGCTGAGGTATTGATTGTGGATTGACTTTGTCTGCCATTCTGTCATATATACCTCTAAAGATAGCTACAGCATCAACATCGATGTTGTTAACTACCCAAGCTCTCATTTTCTTGAAATCTTTGTTTTTTAAATTTAAGAATAAATCACTATAAACATCAGAACCAGCATTGATATTATTGCTAAAGCTAAATATGCCGCCGTACGAAAGTTTTTGTAATTCATTGATTATACGTCTCCAATCTGGAGCATATTTCATAATCAATTCCACTAAACTTTTATCATCGTACTTCACTTGCTCCTTGTTTAATATATTTATTAATCTTTTCATAAAAAGTTCAGCTAAATTAACTAACTCTTTTTTACTAGAATTAAATTCATATACACTACATCTAGAATGTAATGGTTCTATTATACGATTCTTAAAATTGCATGTAAGTATAAATCTACAATTTTTAGAAAACTCTTCTATAAAACCCCTAAGCGCGGGTTGTGTAGACTGAGCGTTTAGATAATCAGCCTCATCTAATATAACAACTTTATAACCACCTTGTAAAGATACAGATGACGCAAATTGTTTTATCTTAGTTCTTAAAGTGTCGATATTACCTTCTTCTGAAGCATTAATAATAATGTAATCCAAACCTAGTTGTTTACATAAAGCTTTAGCCACTGTGGTTTTACCAGTACCCGCGCTACCAGTAAATAACATATTAGGTAAGTTGCCAGAGTCGGCAATAAGTTCAAAAGGTTTTTTTAATCTTTCAGGTAATACAACATCTTCTATGTTTTGTGGTCGATATTTCTCAACCCATAAAAAATCAATAGACATAAATGTCCTTTCATAATATAAATTAAAATAAGATTAAGAAGATTGTTGTTGTAAAGATTCATAAAGTTGTACTAAAGAAATACATTGATCTCTTAGTTGTCCAATAGTGGTAAGCTCTTCGCCTTTGAAACCACCTCTTTGTGTAACTGCATCAATTACAGCTATAGTGCTTCTTGCAGCTCTATTTGCTGTTTCAACAATTTCTTGTTCAGGGGTCTTCTCAACTGGTTGAGCCACTTCAGTTTCTGGTTTATTTTTGTCTGCCATATTATACTCCATAAGTTTTAAAAAAGGCCATGTAAATTAATAATGCTATGATAAGTAACTTACCATAATCTAAATCCCAAGATGTACCTTCACCGATACTCTCAAGAAATTCAAAAATTTTGTCTTTTATTTTTTCCATAATTATTACTCAAAGGTTGATGTCTTTTCCAGTGCAATCCAATATTGCACGTTAAGATCTTTATGTTTAAAATTAGAAATAAGTTTAGATGATATGGTTACGTCGTAATCACCTGGTAGTATTTTCATATTAGATATACTCATAATGAAATTAAAATTATCTGAAGAAGATGTTCCAGGTACATCAATTGAAAATTTATTAGATGTAGCATTTTGACTATCTGTAACAGATAATGTTAAAAGATCTTTAGATCCACTTACACTCATTTCACTATGACCAAATGCACTAGCAGCATTCTTAATCTTTCTAAAAGTATCATTCTCTAAAACGAAAGAGACGTCAGAAGTTGGCATAGTAATATCTTTGTTAGGATATGTCAATGTTTCTTTAGATGAGTAAAAGTACTTAACCTTTAATCTACCAGAAGAATCTTTAAGTAATACATTATCATCTTCAAATTTAATATTAGGACTTGGATTTACAATAGCAATAGCCCTTAAGAATTCATTTAAATCATATATACCAAACTCTCTTGGTATATCTTCACTAATAGTTGCTGAAGCTAAAACATTTCTTGCTTCAGACATTGTTTTTATAGTACTACCTTCTGTAAAAAGCATATTTTGATTTATGCTTGCAAAATTTGTCAGTAGTGCTTCTGTATCTACACTCAATTCCATATTATATTATCCTCTTAATTATGGTTACATATTTTATTATATCATAAAAACTTAATAATGTAAATAGTTTTTTATAATATTTTACTAAAGTTTTTCTCTTTTGTAAATTCAATCTTATTCTCAAACTTATCATCTAACACTTCACGCTTATGAGATATAACAAAAACATTTGTATCATTGGTCAATGTATACAATATTTTAAGTAAGTTTTCAACACCATCGTGATCTAAACTAGAGTCAAAAGTTTCGTCTAATATTAATAGATTAGTTGATATTGAGTTTTTCATTTTTGCTATTTGACGCCATGAAAATAGCAGTGATAGATCAATTCTTTGTTTCTCACCTTCAGAAAAAGAATCATATGAAAATGCATCTCTATGTCTAGACTTTATAGTTTCTTGAAAATTTTCATCTAAATCAAAATGAACAAAGAAATCTAATACTTGAAGATATTGATTTACAAACTTATTTATAATAGGTAAATACTGCTTTATAATTTTAGTTTTAATACCAGTATCTCTTAACATTTCTATTATGGCAGAACTATATTTTAATTCATTATCTAAATCACTTTTTTCATCTGTTAATTTACTTAAAGATATTTTTATATTATTTAGTTCTTCATTAGCATTATCAACATCTGTAGTTGAAGAAGAATTAACTTCTTTATTTAACTTAGTCATCAATTCATTTAATCTAGTAATTTCTTTATTGTCATTATTAATATCTGATAATACCTCTCTGTAATATTCTTGATGACTATTAACAGCTTCTAAAGCATTCATTATTCCTTCAGACTTTTCAGATAACTCTTCCATATTTTTTTGTAAAGCTTTAGCTTCACTTTTGGATTCTTGTATTTTAGTTTCTCTAACTTCCTGAGTTATAGACTGAGTGCAAGTAGGACATTCTAAATGATCTTCATAAAACTTAGCATTTTTTACAACTGATTCTATTTTAGACCTTACCCTAGCCATGGCATGCATATTAGCTTGTTTTAAATCATTATATTCTTTAAGATTTTTTTCTACTTTAGGAATATGCAAATCATAATCACCTTGAGCTACTTTAATTCTTTGCTTAAGCTCAATAACTTCATGGTATGCATTATCAATCTGAGTTAATTTATCTTCTTTTACTTCTTCATTAAGTATTTTAATATCATTAATATATTTTTTCTGCGTTTCTATTTTATTTTGAGTGATATCAATTTTATAAGTAATATCTTTTAATGTTTCTCTTTGAAATGATAAAGATTCTTTAAGTATCATATTCATTTTTGAAAATACATTAATGTCTAATAAATCTTCAATCACAGCTCTTCTTTGATAAGCTCTTAATTGCATAAACGGTATAAATGAAGAAGATCCTAGAACAACTACTTGATGAAATGATTTATGATTTAACTTAAGTATATTTTGTTCTAATATTTTTTGATATTCTTTAGCATGAGATGATTGGTTTAACATTACACCATCTTTCCAAATCTCAAATATATTTGGCTTTATACCTCTTATAATATTAAATTGTGATTTACCTATTTTAAAAAATACTTCAGTTAAACAATCTTTCCTATTGATAGAATTTATCAATTGTTCTTTAGTAATATTTCTATGTGCTTTACCAAACAACGCAAAAGATAATGCATCTAAAGCTGTAGATTTGCCAGAGCCATTCTGTCCTACAATTAAAGTAGATTTAGATTTATTAAGATGTATTTCTGTTATTTGGTTTCCAGAAGATAAAAAGTTTTTATATCTGATTTTTTGAAATATTATCATTGTATCTCCAGAGCCTGTGCTTGTTGCATTAAGTCTCTCATTTTAATTTTTATCTTACCTTTATCTAAATCAGTATCCACTGCATCTATATAACTATCCATTAGTTGTGAAGTATCTTCAACTGAAACTTGGTCATCTTCCACATTTTCACCAACAAATTCATTAAAATTTTCTGCTATTTTTAAATCATATATCTGTTCATTTTGCACTCTGTCTACAAATCTGTCAAATGTAAAAGAATCATTTTTATTAATGACAATGATTTTTACGAATTTATTTTTCATATGATTAGTTGTATAATTATTATAATCCATTTCATTATCATTGTAAAGGATTTTTTCAAATAAAGTACATGTATTTTGTATCTTTTTTATATTTCTAGTTTCAGTATCCAATTCGTAAAAATACTTTGGATCATGATCATCTGACCAATAAAACTCTAAAGGATTTCCTAAATACATTATATTATCTTTTTGAGATGCTGTATGAAAATGTCCTGATAGTACTAATTCAAATCTTTTAAATATTGAATGATTAATACCACCTTTATGCACTATTCCTCCACCTATTGGAAATCCATCTAATTCTAAATGAGCACCTATCCAGTCTGCTTCACAGTTTTCTATAAACTTAAATGATGCGTCATAGTTCTCAGAATTTATCCATGGAACTAATCCGATGCTAAGAGAATCATATTTCATAACTCTTGGTTCCATCACAATATGTATTTCATTCATATAATGTCCAAGACATTCCTTTAATGCGTTAAGATCATTAGTGTTTTTAAAATATGTATCATGATTTCCTGGTATAATATCCATAGTCATACCATACTCTCTTAAAGGAGTTAAAAAATGTTTTCTATTATGATTAAGTGCTTTAAAATTAATTATTTTTCTATTATCATAATAATCACCCAAATGTAGTATATGTTTTATATTATTTTTTAAACAATGTGGAAAGAATATAGTTTCATAAAACTCAGCTGCATTTTTTAAAAAAATTTCAGATGAGTTTCTTACACCACAATGAGTGTCACTGATTATAGCTATTTTCATTTATACTCCCATAGTAAATAAAGCTTTTACACCGTGCATACGATCTGGCTTTTTTCTAGCAAATACACACCACTTTTTAATAACACTAACTGGTAAATCCGGAAAAATTTCTTGTTCAAATTTCTGAAAACTAGTACCAGTTGTATATACATCATCTACAATCCATAAAGGATCGCTAGGAGATTTAGTAGCATGCTTTCTGTTAATAGCATATGCTAATTCAGTTCCTCCTCTAGGTATGCCATAAGCAGCTCTGCAAGAACCACCTCTCTCTATCATCATTTGAGCTAAACAATCCCAATCTTGATAAGTAAGAGCATCACATTCTATTTTCCATTTCAAAGGTAATCCAGCATGACTGGTAAAATCTCCTAATTGAAATAAATTTGTTATAAAGCTAGAATTTCCACTCATATTATTCACAGCATAAACTCCTCTAAATCTGAATCTACGACGACACGTCTTCTCTTTTTTATTTGTTTAGTTAGAGTTTTTATTTTTTCATCTTTTACTTTTATCTTATCAATTCTATTTTTAAGAACATCTACAAAACTGTTAGTTACTTGAGATGCTGTCACATCAGCATTTTCATTTTCACTTATAAAATTTTCGATTCCAGATTGTGTTAAATATTTTAATTTTATTTCTTGTTGTTTCTTTTCTTTAGCTATTCTTCGTAAAAAAGCAAACCAAGTTATTTGAGTAAAGTATGCAAAAGCATTAGGTTTCCCGGTTCTAGTTGCTGCTTCTAAATTATAATTACTTATAGCTTTAAGACAATTTTCTACAGCATCCATAACCATTTCTTCTCTGTAAGTATATCTTATAAAATTAGCTTTGTGAGATAATCCTTCAGCTATTTTTAAAAAGCATGTAGCAATATAGTCAGTTACTTTAGGAACTTCTTCTTTTTTGCTTTTGGCCTCGCCTGCTTTTTTTACGTAGTCAACAACTGCTAATGAAAAGTCTGCATTATTTACATAGTGCGCATTTTGCCTTTTAGCCATTATTGTCTCCTTTATATTAATTTTATCATAGTTACATAGCAATGTAAACTAAAAAAATATGCATTTTTTTCACTTTTTTTGAAAATAACTATTTACAAGCTTGTGAAACTGTGATAGAATAGAACTATAGTTCGGTGGGGAAGGGAATATACCGCCTAATGTACGGTCGGTGATTTAGGTCTAAATGTAATAATATTGTTTTCATTTTCTTCAGTACCATCTTCATTAATTAACTTTTCTAAATCTTTGATATCTTTTTGTAATTCTTTTATAACTTTATTTTTAGTATGCTTATCTAAATCTTTAATACTTAATCTAGCTTTACTTTTTTTACTAGGTTCTTCTACTTTTTCTAATTCAATACAAAACTTTTTATACTGATCAATGAGGTATTCAGATGGACTAGCTTCAACAACAATATGTAAACTATTTAAAACTTGTAAATTATCTTTGTGATCTTGAAACATAAGCCATGGTCTAAAAGCATAATATCTAGCACCTTCTCTATAATTTTCCATACTTATAACTTTCATGGCTTTTCTTATTACCATTGAAGGTTCTTGTTCAGATGGCCATTCTACAACCTCACATACAATTTCTTCGTCATTTGTAAGTTTAAATTGTTTTATTTCATAATTCATTTTATATCTACCTTGTGTATATTGTATTTGAATTTTTCTTTTTTATATATCTTTATTCTTTCTAGTGCATGTAAGTATGAATAGTTGACTTTATCTTTAGACCTAATATCATCTCCAATATCAAAAAGTCTAGTATTAACATTATTATCACTTTTTCTTAATCCTCTCCCAATACTTTGTAAGACTCTAATTTGTGACTTACTTGGGCTAGCGAAGATAATGTTATGCAAGTTCCGAATATTAATACCAGTAGAAAAAGTACCGAGACTGGCAACAATAATAGCGTTATCTTGTTTTTCAACTATACCTCTTATAGCTTCTCTATCAGTAGTAGCTATTTCACCGGATACAAAAAACAACTTTCTCTTTTCATCTATTCTATTATATATTAGATCATAAAGTACTTTACCATGCTTTTCTACATACTGAAATAAAACTAAAGTATTTCCCTTTTGATCAGTTGCTAATTTACTAATAAAATTATTTCTATTACTATTATTTATTATGTAATCAATCTCTTCTTGATAAGTTTTTTTACTAAAATTTAATTTATCAGAAGCACTATATTGAAGCATTATTACAGATATGTTAAGTTGAGCTAAAGTATCAGAATCTTGCAACTTGCGTGTTGTAGTTACTTTAAATATTTTTCCAAATAATCCTTGCAGAACTAGTTCATGGGTTTGAGTACCATCTAAAGTTCCAGTAGTACCAAATCTGTATTTTGCTTGTCTAGCTTTATGCATTATTGATGTTAGTGACTTAGCTTTAAATCCATGACATTCATCACCAAACACCAAACCAAATTGATCAAACCAATCTATATTTAAACGATGTATAGATTGCCATGTACTTATCATGACTTTTTTATCTGTGGTTTTATCTTTACCTGAATATATTAAATGATTGTGATCATAACCATAAGTTTTAAAATCATTATTAAGCTGCTCAACTAAAGAAGTAGTGGGAACTATAATTAAAACTTTATCATCATAGTTATCTATATACCATCTCATTAAACAATATATTATTAAAGATTTACCAGATCCTGTAGGAGATACTAATATTGCACGCATTCTTCTGATACCTTCAACAAAAGCATCAAATTGATAATCTCTAATTTTATGTGGAAGATTTAAAGATTCTATAAATTCCATTAAGAATTTTAAATTTATAGGATTCTCTTCATCCGGAGAACCATAAACAGAAGGTACATACTCCATATTATAGTTTCTTTTTGAACTAAAGTTTCGTAAATAAGGATATAATCCAACGGGTAATTCTCCAGATGTAGTATTAAATAATTTTATTTTACCATCCCATATACGCCTTCTAAATGCTGGCATAAATTTATAACCAGGAACATAAAAAGAAAAGAATTCTTTTAGTTCTTCAGCTATACTAGGATCGCATTTAATTTGTAATACACTTTCATTTTGTTTAGTGATTACTAACTTATCCACCACTCTCGAATACTTTCCACTTTATCATATTACTAATAGTTTGATGTCGCCATTTTAAAGTATCAACAATCTCTGTCAATACTGAAACTGTATTTTTATAATATTCTATTTTTTCTTCAGATTTTTGAATCTCAGGATCTGCATCATAATAGTAATCCATTTCTCCTTTTAATATTTTTAAACCGTTAAAGGGATCAGGATTCCAATTTTTTTCTTTTATTTCTTCTTCTGATAATTTTCCATTATAATACAGCCATTTATCTTTCAATAGTACTTTTTGTTCCATTTCAGATTTTTTCAACTGAAACTTTGCTAAACTTAAAAGTTCTAAATATTTGGCATGTAGTTTTGGAGTTTGTTTAGAAGATTCATCGAGAGGCATCTCGATTAAAGAGTCAGTTTTCCACTGCTCTAAAATATCATTCAATTGTATCATAATATTCCTTTATTTTATTTCAAAGTAAGTAAATCTAAATGAAGCTGGAAATGTTAAAAATGATTCTCCACCGGCAATTGTTTGAAAATTTAAATCACCTAATTGAGTTGGTACACAATCTTTATATATAATTGATTTTGTTAGTATATTTTTATTATTTAATATTCCTACTGTAATATCAGCTTGAGAAGGACTTAATGTATCACTTCTTTTAGAAGCTATAGCAGAAGTGTAGTTTTTTTCAATTAAATCTTCCATCCAAGAATATAATTCAGTATAAGACTTCATATCTTCATCAACTAATATTGTTAATATGACTTCACTAAATACAAGTTTATCTCCAGGTAAAGGAATGCTACCTATTCTTTTAAAGGGTACTTCAACAGAACTCATAGTCATACCTGGATGTTGAAATGATTGACAAAAGAATTCTAAATTAGAATAATATTTTCTATCAATAACAACTTTATAACCCGTAGGTTGAAGATAATTAAAATTAGTTGTGAGTGTAGATTTAGCTGCCATAATCTTATTTATACAAAAAATAGGGGATAGCTTTTACACTATCCCCAAGTTTAAATTAACGTTTATTGTTAATTATGAATATTATACGTCGAGGATTTTGTCGACTTTAAATATTCTGTAATATTGGTTAGTTCTTGGTGTTGCTAAACCATCAGAAGGAGCTGATCCTACAAATGGGTTTGATACCATTCCATATCGTGTCTTAAAGCCGATTCTTGGCTGGAATGTATTCTCAGCAACTGCTCTGACCATTGTTAGTGGTACGTATGGGCAATAGAAAAGACCAGCATCGTATGGGTTAGTTCCTTTATACCCGACTGTTACATAGTCACCAGTTGAATATGGATCAATGTATACTCTCATCTTACCGTTCATTACACCAGCAAATGTATTTCCTGTGTCATCAACGTTAAGGTTTGTACCAGCCATTGAGTAATCTAACATTCCTGTTGCAGATAAAGCAGATGCTACATCTGAGGAACATACGATAAAGTTACCTTTACCTCTACGTGTTTGCTTTGCAATAACGTTAGCTTCACGGTCGATTTGAATCATTAACCCTTTAAACTTCTCAGCTGACCATCTGCCATCTGCATCTGTTTTTAGATTAAAGATACCATTCACTGCAGTGTTAGCAGTTAAAGCACCGAGTTTAGCTTGTGAGTTAATTGTTCTAACAACTTCACGGTTGATTTCAGCCATGATTTCTGTTGATAGAATGTTAGCCAACTCAGATTCTGCATCCAATCCGTGGATTGCTTTAAGATCCTGAGCTAGTTCTAAACTATATTCAGCTTTGAGAGCTCTTGACTTTGCAGTCACAGTAGCTTTCTCAATTGTAAATCCCATTTCATTGAATGTAGATCCACCTGAAGAACCTAATGCTTCAGCACTGGCTGTTGACATACCACCTGCAGCTAGAGCTGTAAGGTCTGAGTCATCGATAGTACTATCGCCGTCAAGATCCTGAGCTAAATCAAGACCAGAAACGTTGTCTGAATCGTGTGTTCCTGCGGAATCACCAGAGAATCTTGTTTCAGCTTCGTTGAATAGAGCTTCACGGTTTGAAGTTGAACCACCTTGTAGTCTAGACTTCATTGCGAAGATTAAACCAGTTGGTCCTGACATTGGCTGAACACCACAAATGTCATAAGCCATTAGATTTGGCATAGCTCGTCTAACAAGAGCAATTAACACTGGGTTCCAGTTTGAGGTTGAAGTTGTATTATTTGCAGGTGCAGCCTCTGACATAAACTGCATCTGGCCTGCCTCTTCTCTTAAGGCAATTTCTTGGTTTTCAAGAATAGCAGCTGTAACTGCTTTTCTGTGATGATCGTTAATTTTACCCGCAGTCTCTTCATTTAGTACTGGGGACCATTTTTCGATCAACTTGTCATATGATACTGTATTTTGCATCATTATTGGCTCCCTTAATTTTTATCGGTTTTTCTAATTGCTTCTAAATATTTGTCCATTGACCCGGATGCTACTACAGGAGTAGATTCATCTTCGTCAACTTGTTCTTCAGAAACATTTTGAGTTTTAGTTTTAAAATAATTTTCTTTAAGAGTATTTACTTTGTTAGTGAATGACTCTTCGTCCTCAAAATCAACGTTTTCAGCTAACTTAATAAGTTTTTCAACTTGAGTTTCAGCTAAACCTTTACATGCTTCTCTTATTACAGAGTCACGCTTAAGACTTTCTAACTCAGCTGATTGATTCATTGATTGCTCGGTTTGTTTGTTAAGTTGCTCTTCTAATTCTGCAACTTGATCAGAAAGATCATCAACTAAATCTACCTTAGATTCAGGAACCTCAATGTAGGACTCAGTGAATAAATCTTTTAAGTTATTCATAAATCCTTCTGCGATTTCTGTGCGTAGGCCACTTTGGATTGCAAGTTTATTTTCTTCCATCCAGTTTTCTACAACGTAATTTAAGTAGTTATCAACTTTCTCAACGAGTTCAGCTTTAGTAGCTGTAATTTCTTCGCTAAGTTCGTTTTTGTATTGATCTTCAATCCGATCTATTTCTTCAGATAATTTTGTCTTCAGAGCCGCTTCGAAAATTGTTGCTGCTTTAGTTTTGAATTCAGCTGAAAGTGTTGCTTCTGATTCTACTAGTGCATCAAGATCATTAGAGAAATCTACATTAGTCTCTACTTCTCTTACTGCTTCTGTATCTTCATCTTCATCAATTTCAGTTGATTCTGAATAATTGTCATACATATCAGCTAATTGTTTTTTAGACATGTTGTTCATTTTACTGAACATAACATTTATCATACCAGCTTTAGTTTTCGGCATAGGGTCTTTAGTAGTATTATCTGCGGCTGTTCCACCAGCCATTTTCCTTACTGGAGCTGACTTACCCGCATCAGCTGCTTTATCGGCAGCTGCCACAGAAGCGGCTTCAGCGTCTTTAGGATCGACAGCTTCTTCTACTGAGGCTTCTTGAATTTCTTCCTCTGGAGAGTCGATTTCGATATTATCTTTATCAGTCATTATTATGACTCCCTTTGCTAAATGTTTATTGTTTTAGTAACGAGAGGAAATTCTTAAACTCACGAACTTCTGTCGCATAGCGATCGGATCGTGGAGCATTTTTAATTTCTGTCTCCATTTGTTCAATTGCTTTCTGTTCAATAATTCCGTTGTTCCATACCCATTCTACTCCTTCCATAATCCCATTAACAAATGCTCCTGGAGCAGATGGATCTTGTACGATATCAACCGCATTTAGAATATAGTCGTCTTTAACGACTGCAACGTTATTTTGATTCATTAAGCTTCCCATACCACGAGTTGAAACACCTAATTTTACACCTCCATCTAGTAATTGCTTTGCAATAGTACCATTTGGAGTATCTAAAATTTTTGCTTTTCCCACAACATCATTACCTTGAAAATTCATCTCAGTAACGAGGTGTGAAACTTTATCTAAGTTAATAGTAGGACCACTAGGATGATTTAACTCACCTACGGATCTACCATTGCTTACGAATTCTTTATTATATTTTCCAACTGCCTTTTGTAAAACTGGCAGAGGATATTTTCTTTTATTTCTATTTTCTTTTTCGGCTTGAGCAAATATGCCTTCTATCATATATGTCTTTTTGCCTTTTTTATCTTCTTCAACTATAAGTTCTAAATTATGCTCAATATGTTCTGATATTAATTTCATATCAACCTCTTGGAAATTCTATTTTAGTAAAGTGTGTAGTAGTAACTCCACTATAAACTTGTTCAGTTGTTTGTTTAAACATTACTATAGGTTGATTTGCAGCAATTTGAAAAGATGCACCGGTATTCTTATTAGTTATTGTGTCTGCTGCTGTTCCCATAATATAAAGAACTTTAGCTCCACTAACAGATGATGCATTACTACTTCCATTTAAATTATTTACTTTAGCTGCTAGAGGTGTAATTTGAAATGTCATTTGCTTTTCCTATATTGTTTTACAAATTCTTTAGCTGTCATCATTGCTTCTTTCTCAGATTTATAATCATCCAATTTATCGCCATCAATATATAAGCTAAAAGACGTTTTACCTTTTGATTTAGAAGAAGATATTTTCACAGGTACACCCATTAACTTTTTGTTAACGACTGTCTTCTGTGATTCTCTTATCTCATTAAACTTTTTCATTATAGTATTATTTATAATTTTAAGATTTTTTACTCTGGTGTATCATCATCTTGATCATAATGAAGTCCATCATTTCCGTTCTGTCCTATGATATCTATACGCTTATTTGATTCATCTTCATCCCAATCTTCTTCAGAATCTTCTATGTTTTCTTCTGATTCTTCAGTATCATCGACAACTTCATCTGATTCTTCACTATCATCTATTTCTTCTTCAGATGGATCTTCATCATTAAATACTTGACTTGCTAAGTTAATCTTTTCTTGTTCCAAAGCATCATCAACTTTAGCCATCATCATATCTTCAAAATCTTTGCTGGCAGAAACATAGTCTTTAGCAGTCACTGCATTTATAAAGTTTTCTGCCGGTGAAACCTCAGGAGTTTCACTTTCAGCATCTACTGTATTTTCTTCACTCATTATTTTTTTCTCCTTTAAATTTAAATTAATTAACCGTACATCGCTGTTGATGGCGGTGTAAAATCTTTATCGTATATTGCTTGTCCTTTTACTACTCTTAAGTTAGATATGGAACCTTTAAGTTTATAATCATTAGCGGTATTACCTCGTCTAGCACCTATCGTAAGAAATGTGTTTCCATAGTTTTGAGAGTCGCTCCAAGACATTCCAGCATCAAGTGACCCGTTAATAAAGAGAGACCATGTTTGAGATTTTCTAACTAGTGCTATATGATACCATCTATGTGTTATGATAGCTGTACTTCCTTCATAGAACGTAGGAGATCCACCGATATTATAAACTCTTATCTTACCATTATACTGAGCCGCGGCTATATAACCAGTATCAGTTGAATTTGAAAAATCAACAAAGAAAGGAGCATCGGCAACCGACTGAAAGTAAACCCAGAGTTCAATTGTTGCATCTCCAGTACCAAAAGCAAAATCAGCAGTAGTCCCAGTTGTTAAACTACTAGTATTTCCAGTACCTCCAGCAAAATATGCAGATTTCATTCCACCAATTGGAGCAAAGTTGCTGACAGCAGGTGCTGTCGTTCCATTAGCGGTTATCGTTTGATTAGATGATCCATCAGTAGTAATAGTTGAATGATGACAACATAATAGTTTTGTATTGCTAGCAGTAACAGTAATTCCATTCTGAGCTGATGTTGATGTTGTTAGTGTTTCTTTTAGAGGAAGGAAAGGATACCTAGACACTCCTCTACTTAATTTTACTTGAGATACATAACCATTCCAGCCACCTGATTCATTATAAGGTCCTGTCCTATATGTATTTCCTGTGAGACCTCCATAGGACACGGCGGCAATCTTCTCAGTACGAGCATAATCTGCTCCTTTTGTGCCATCAACAAATAAGACTAACTTACCTGAATCTTTATTCCTTACTACTGCAATGTGATGCCAGTTACCATCAAGTATATTAATATTAGGACCAACAGCAGTAAAATTTGATCCTGAAGAGTTATGATCACTGCCTATGAATAAAGTTAAATTACTATTGTTAGATACATCAGCATAAAGTGCCACACTGCTACTACCATTGAATGTGTGTTGAGAAAAACCCATTAACTGAGGATCAATGCCATCTTGAGTTTCTGCAGTACCATTCCATTGATACCAACCTTCAAGCGTACCACTTTCAATAGGATGTATAAACCTACCCTGTCTTATATTTGATTGTGATGTCAACTCTAGAAAATCATAGTTTGTTTTATCAAATTGTAATGATGGCACGGAATATTTCTGTGAACCAGTACTTGAGTTGACTGAATTATTACTATAACCTGCGGGTGAACCTCCACCTCGAGGAAAGAGAGGTTGACCTCCCACTACATCTCCAACACCCCAATTAGACCAGTTGGCTAGGAAAACCGTATGGCTAGCTGTTATACTATTATTAACACTTGTAACATTATCGACATCAGGTCTTTTTAATGAATGATAGGTTGAACCAGTTTTAGTAAAATTTTGATACGGCGGATAAAAAACATTAGTATAAACAGCTGTGCCTTTAACTATTCTTATAGGTCCTAAAACAACATAGTTGTCACCAGGACTAAACTTAACAGTATCAGCTGTATTGTTAATATTGACACTAGACATACTGGACGCTGAGTGATAATGACCGTTAGAAAAGAATTTTGCAGTTCCACTTTCTCTGGATACAGCAATATGCCTCCACCCATTCTCATCATTATTACCTCTTGCATTAGATTCTACCAAAGGAACTGTCTCACTTGAAGTAGTACCATAAGAGAATTTAATTAGCCTATCAGTATCTTCAAATATACAAAATCCAACATTACTTGAACCTCGAGTATCTAAAATATTTCTTCTGCTGCTATTTGATGTAATTTCACGGTAATACCAAAGTTCCACTGTAAAATCGCCGGTACCGAAAGCAAAATCTGAATGTCCTGCAGCAGAAAGTGCAGTGTGTCTACCTAGTGATCCTCCATGTTTATCAGAACTCCATTGTTCTTGCATTTTATAAGGTGAAAATGGCTGAACAATCATTCTTGTAACTTTAGAATTATCTAATGTAAATCCCTTTCCTGGTGCTGCTCTCATGAGACCTTTTACATAAGGAGTATTACACGTCAGTAATACAGTACCTGATATTGCTGTAAGTGGTGCTGTTGGTGGGGCAAAAGCAGCTGTATAAACTGCAGTTCCTTTCACTACTCTAAAATCTGCTATATAACCTTTCCATCTACCTTGATTGGTTCCACTAAAACCACTATAAGCACGTCCTAAACGAAGAGTTGTATCAACATAGTTATTATTATCTGAAGCTGAACAAATTTCTGTACCATTAGCATATAGTTTTGATGTACCACTAGCTCTAACTAAAGCATAATGTACCCATTCATAGCGAGGATGTTTCCAATCTGAAGATGTACTATATCCGGCAGACTGCATTAAGATACTACTACCTACTCGAATATACCATGTTCCGCCTGAAAACATGTCCATTGTTATGTGAGTTGTACTTGCAGAACTGCCTCTGAAATCAAATGGAATCATTGAACCACCGGAGCTCTCATCATTCCAACACCAAAATTCAATTGTATAATCTCCTGTACCAAACTGTGAGCCCTGGTTTGGAATACTTATTTCAACTTCCGAAGTATATTCAGTAGGATCTGATGTATTACTCGAAGTAGGATCTCCACCGAATAACCAACTATATAAAACAGGTGAATATGGAGTAAAGCTTTGTACATATGATTTAGGATTAGTACTAACGTTTGATAAAGTATGAGGAGAATCCGATTCATCTGTAGCTACTGAATGATTCTCTACATTATTACCTCGGGCAGCAAAGAACATTGAAGTAGATTCAGAATTTGCTACTGTTGTATCAAACTGTAAACTAAATGTTGAAGAAGCTGTAGCAGTATTGATTCCGTCAGATGCTGTAAAACTCAGTGTACCTGCAGCAGGAGAAGCTTCTCCTACAGAATCTTGTGATTTTGGTATGATAGTATATACTGACGAATCATTAGAAACATAAGCTATATTATTGAATGCAGAGTTTGCTGAATAAGTCCAGGTTAGTGGAAATCCTTCTGAGTCTCTTGCCGCCAATGTGATAGTTGTCGCAGTTCCATTATTGTATGCTGTAGCATCTGTTGCTAGTGCATAACTTGCACTCGGACTTGTCGTAAATATTGGTGTAGTATTAATTATAGCAATGTTAAACCAGCCTTGACCGGTATGAACATAAAGTCTGTCTGAATCTTTTGCAAATCCTAAAGAACCTGCATTATTTGAATCATAACTAGCAGGAAGTAATCCAGAACTATCATACGCTGTCACTCCTAATACTGCTAGTGAACCATCAGATGCAATGTTGTCTGTTTTTACAGCCTGCCCTAAGCTCTTTGCTAAATCTCTTGATCTGGTTTCTGCCATATTAATTAATCATCTTTGTTATAGTTAAAAGCAAATATTGGAACTTTATACCAACCACCATAATCATTTTCTCCGTTTCCTACCCAGATGTATAGCGAGTCCCAACCAAAATTTCCATCTTTATCTTTATAAACAAAACCAAGATCTCCAACTGAGTTACCACTAGTAGGAAGATTCGTAATAGCCGTGTACACTGTCACTGCACTAACATCGAGTGCACCCGCAGGAGTTATAGTGTTAGCTACAACCGCCTTCGTCGCTCTTCTTGCTATCTTTCTTGCTCTTGTTTCTGCCATTTTATCTATTTATCCATACATCGCTTCTGCTGGTGAAGTGA
>Ga0310343_10000456_pt1 | contig 19451 bp, 19 predicted proteins | sample HC15DNA2025_MG_FD_203519 | JGI IMG/M metagenome (GOLD analysis project Ga0310343, IMG submission 203519) | Marine microbial communities from station ALOHA, North Pacific Subtropical Gyre - HC15-DNA-20-25_MG | ecosystem: Environmental > Aquatic > Marine > Oceanic | place: Pacific Ocean: North... | reverse complement strand
AAAGAAAAATCTAAGATTTTTCTAGATAGATGGAATTATATGTTTTTTTTGGCGGCAATTATTATGATAATTAATGCTTATTTGCAACAATTTAAGTTTGAAAGTCTTAGCGTTTCATCATTAACTTGGGACCCATCCGCCTCTTATATTGGTTTATTTAATTGGATACCACTATTTTTTTGTTTTATTGGATTTCAGAATTATTTAAATTCTATTGAAAAAAGAAAGGTAACATCGAAAATTTTAATAGCTGGATCTGTCCCCGTTTTGGTTTCAGGTTTTGGACAGCATTGGTTTAACTGGCATGGTCCTTTAGAAGCATTAAATGGCTTAATAATTTGGTATCAGACTGATAAGTTTGTAGGTTTAACAGGTTTGTTTAATAACCCCAACTACACAAGTTGTTGGCTTAATATAATTTGGCCATTTTCTATAGCAGTTTTAATGGAAAAAACGAAATATATTTTTGTAAAAACTTCTTCATTATTATTTATTATATCAATAGCAATAGCTGGCTTCTTAACTGCTTCGAGAAGTGGATTAGGTGGCTTATTATTAAATATTCCTTTGGTTCTAATTCCACTGAATTTGAATATTATTTTAACTATATTTGTATTGTTAATAACTTTGATTTTGATAAAAATTTTAAATATATTTCCTGAAAATTCTAATCAATTTTTAAATTCATTTTTACCTGCAAAATTTGATATATTTAATCATCTTTTTGATACCACTACTGAGAAAATTTATAGAAGAGATACTATTATAATTTTTGCATTAGAAATGCTTTCTAAAAATCCTATTTTAGGATTAGGGGCTACTTCTTTTCCTATTTATTACTATATAAAAAACAATATATATATCGGACATGCTCATAATTTAATAGTTGATATTGCATTTAGTTATGGAATAATTGTCGCTATTTTTGTTTTTCTCAATATTTTTTTATTATGTTTTTTCTCATTCAGAAAAATATATTTAATTAATTCTCAAAAAAAATTTAACGTTTATTTTGAAAGGGCATGGTGGGCATCTTTTTTTGTTTTACTTTGCTCTCAAATGTTTGATGTACAATATTATGATGGGCGAATTAGTATTGCATTTTGGATATTATTAGCAGGTCTAAAATGTATTGTTCAAGAGAATACTAGAAATATGATTTATACCAACGAGCAAAGTTAGCAATTCCGTCATCAAAAGATACCAAAGGTTTATACCCTATCCAAGAATTTAATCTATCTATATTGGCCCATGTTTGTTCTACATCCCCAGGTTGAATAGGTAAATAATTCTTTCTAGCTTTAGCACCAAGTTTATCCTCCAATTTTTCAATAAAATCAATAAGGGATATAGGATTATTACTACCTACATTAAAAACCATATGCGGCGCAAATGACTTTGAACAATCAGGATTGAGAAAGTTAAACTTTTCATCAGCTACCGCAGGCTTATAACAGCAACCCTCAATAGCATTTACAACATCATCAATATAAGTAAAATCTCTAAACATTTTGCCATGATTAAAAACATCTATTATTTTTTTATTTAATATCGCATCTGCAAAAATTAGAGGCGCCATATCTGGTCTACCCCATGGGCCATAAACAGTAAAAAACCTTAATGCAGTAGAGGGAATTTTAAATAAATGACTGTAAGAATGAGCCATTACTTCATTAGCTTTTTTTGTAGCCGCATACAAACTTACAGGATGATCAACGGAATGATTTTCATCAAAAGGAACCTTTTTGTTCCCTCCATAAACAGAACTACTTGATGCATAAATAAAATTTTCAATTTCAATTTCTTTGCATAATTCAAGGATATTACCAAAACCAACTAAATTTGCATCAATATAAGCACTTGGATTTTTTATTGAATACCTTACTCCTGCCTGTGCTGCCAAATTTATGACAACTTGTGGGCAATGTAATTCACCTATTTCTTTTAATTTTTCGTTGTCTTTTATAGAAAAATTATAAAAATCCCAAGTTCCCTTATTTTTTAATAAGCTTTTATCTATTTCTGAAAGTCTAGATTTTTTTAATTTCGGATCATAATAATTGTTTAAGTTATCAATTCCTATTACTTTTTCTCCCCTATTTAATAATCTTATGGATAATGCTGCGCCAATAAAGCCTGCCGCGCCTGTAATTAGAAAAGTTTTCGGTTTTGATGACATGGGAGGTTAAGCTTGACCATCTGAAAAACAATTTTGCCATTTCCACCCATCTCTGCACATATCTTCTAAGTTTCGTGTTGGAGACCAATTAAGAGTGTTCAAAGCACGTTCATTATTTGCCACCAAGAAACAAACATCCCCTTCTCTCCTTTTAGTTATTTGAAATGGAATTTTGCATTTATTAACTTCCTCAAAAGTTTTGATTAAATCTAAAACACTTGTTCCCTTACCTGTACCAAGGTTTAAATACATAATTTGTGACACATTTATTTTTAAAAACTGCAAAGATGCCAAGTGGCCTTCAGCTAAATCCATTACATGAATGTAATCCCTTATCCCGGTCCCATCTTTTGTTGGCCAGTCTCCACCAAAAATATTAAAAATCTGATCTTTTCCTGATGCAACTCTCATTAAGTGCGGAAAAATATTATTTGGGTTGCCTTTAGGATTTTCTCCAATAAGTCCTGAAGAATGAGCTCCTATTGGATTAAAATATCGTAGGCAAGCTATTTTCCATTTATCAGGTTCACTTTCAAAAATTTGATTTAGGAAATTTTCTACAGTTAATTTAGTGTTTGCGTAAGTATTTATGGGGTTTACATTGGAACTTTCATCAACTAAACCATCATCATGAATTCCATAAATAGAAGCGCTACTACTAAAAACTATTTGAAAGCATTCGTGTCTCCTCATCATTTTCAATAAATTTATAGAACCATAAACGTTAACATCCCAATATTCTAATGGGAAGGATAGAGAGTCTTTTATTGATTTTAGTCCTGCCAAATGAATCACTGATTCGATTGGAGTTTTATTTCTTTTTTCAGAAATAAATATTTCATCAAGAGTTACATTATCTCTTATATCCCCTTTTACAAATTTAATTTGCCTTGCAAATTCATCTTGATTTAATTTACATATTTCAGATATTTTTTTTATGGTATTTATTGAACTATTTATTAAAGAATCCAAAATTATTACCCTATAACCACTTTTTAAAAGAGATGTGCATACATGCGAGCCAATAAAGCCATTTCCTCCCGTGATTAATACAGTTTCCATACTATTTTGAAAATATAAATATTTATTTCATTAAATTTTTATTTTACAGTAAATTTAATAACTCAATTGACTTGATACAGGAAATTGAAATTTATCCCGACCTTTTAAATCTTTTAACTCTAAAAAAACATTCAATCCTGCAACTTCTTTATTTTGAGATAATATTAAATCAGATAAGCACTTAACAGTCCCTCCTGTAGCAATTATATCGTCAACAATCACAAAAGAATTATATTTCTGTATAGCTTTTTTCTGTAAAGATAATGAATTTTCACCATATTCAAGGTTATAGCTTTTGGAAATCAATTCTCCAGGTAATTTGCCAGGTTTTCTTGCTAAAACCATAGGTTTAGTTAATTTCATAGAGATCATTGATCCAAATAAAAACCCTCTTGCATCTATAGCCAAAATTGCTTCTGCATTTATACAGAAATCTACATTTGCCATTTCATCTATTACTTCATTGAGTAATTTAGGATTCCCAAATAAAGGGGATAAATCTCGAAACAATATTCCTTTTTTTGGAAAATCTGTATACGAATCAATATAATCTGAAAGAAAAGCTCTATCCATTTAAAATAATTTTTTTAAACTATTTAATGAATTATATTTTGATTCATTGTCATATTGTCACCGTGAAAAAAATATTTATACAAAGGTATTGGAATTCTAGTAATAGCATATTTCTTAGTGAATCGCTCTACTAACTCTTTATCTTCGTGCAACCTATATTCAGGATTGTACAGTCCAATATCTATAAGCTGTTCTCTTCTAAACATAATTCCGCATCCAATTGGTCTTTTTTCCGAATTTTCTAATGTTGTTATATTTTCTAATTTATCTACTATGTAATAGTCGCATTTTACTGCATCAATATACTTATTCCTTTTTAAAAAAGAGGATAAAATGAATGTATATTCTGGCAATATAAAATCATCAGCATCTAAACGTACAATAAATTGTCCAGATGATTCAAGTATCCCAGTATTAAGTGCTGAAGGAAGTCCTAAATTTTTAGAGTGATTAATTATTTTAACTTTTCTTGCGAATTTTTTTAATATCTTTGGGGTTTGATCAGTAGAACAGTCATCTACAACTACAATTTCTAAATTTTGACTGAGTATCTTGTTTTGGAGAGCAGATCTAATTGCTCTTTCAACATACTGCTCACAATTAAAAACAGGTATTAACAAAGATATATCAAAATTATTCATATTGATTATTTTTCAAATTAAATTCATTAAGATCAATAGTTTTATTTTTTAGAAATGACGGATTCTTGATTATATTTTTAATATTAATAGTATTTATTATCTCATCTAGGGAAGCATAAATGTTATTTTTAAGTTCTTTAAAAATAATTTTTATAAATTCTAAGTCTTCAATAGTATCAACGGTTAAACTATCTCCTGATGAAATCTTTTTTGATTGAACAAAAAAGTTTTTATTTTTCTGCCCTAATTTCTTTTGAAAATAAAAAGTCAAATATTCTGTATTATTTTTATCAATAACATTTTTACTTAGAAATTTTAAAAAATCTAAACTCAAGACTTCTGCTCTTGTTCCTATAGGTATGGATCTAGTAAATGTATGATCATAATTATTATTCTCATGATCAAGTATCATTTTCTTTAAAACCAAAGGATCAGTCAAAGGATTATCCCCTGTTATTCGAACAATATTTTGACAATCCGTAAATTGGCTAGATGAATTTATTAATCTATCTAAAACATTTTTTTCTTGACCTCTAAAAAAATTGATATTATGTTTTTTTGCTATTTGCTCTAAAATATCATCTTGTTTTAACTTTGTAGTTGCAAGAGTTATATTCCTTGCATTAAATTCGGTTTTTAATCTTAAAATTAGCAAATCTAATAAACAAATATTGTCTATGATATTTAATAAAGCTTTATTAGGAAGTCTTGTTGATGCAGTTCTAGCAACTATGCAAAGAGATGTTTTCATAATAAATCATCAGATGAAATTGTATGACCTATTTCCAAATCTCTTTTTGTGACTTTTCCTAGTAGTTCATCCAAATCAAAAAGAGAATATATTCCTTTATGACTTCTTTTAAATGATAAATTATCAAAATTGAGTTTATGACCTTTTGGAATTTTTGTAGCAGTACAAGCAAATTTTTTCATGGATTTCCTATAATTATTTTCATTTTTTGATAATCCAAAAGAATCTGACTTGATTATTAGTTTTTGGGTTTGATTAATAGCAAATATAAATTCACTAATTTCATAAGGATTCAAAGAAGAATAAAAATCGGGTTTTTTTTCTTCCCTATTTAATGTTATGTGCTTTTCAATAAAATCAGCTCCAGCAGCTATCGCTATACAAGAAGGCAAATATCTAAGAAGATCAGAGGAGGCATCTGCATGATCAGCAAAACCAACTTTTAAGGAAAAATGATTTTTAAGAAAATTTATTTTCCATAAATCCATGTCTTCAATATTAGTTGGATAGGCTTGGAATCCATGAATTAAATTTATATTTACATCATTAAATTTACTTTTTATAAAATTTATTGTTTTAGAAATCTCTTCAAAATTTGAACCGCCTGTACCTAAATACAAAGTCTTTGTATATTTAAGTATTTTTTCTACAAGATTAAGATTTGATAGATCCGAAGTAGGTAATTTATAAGAATCAAATATTTTAAACTCTGAGCAAAGTTCTAAACTTGAGTAATCATAGGGTTCAGCAATAAATTTTATTTTACAAAATTTATTCTTATTATCTTCAATATATTGAAAAATTTCTCTCCACTTCCATTGACTTATCTCAATACTTTTTAATGGTGAATTAGCTTCATCGAAAAGATTGACTAATTCCTCAAGATTAAAAATTTGAAATTTAATAAATTGAATTCCTTTATTTGAATATACTTCTAATAAATTTATAATTTCATCTGGATCCCCTCCATGAGCGGATGCTATTTCTCCAATTATGTAGTAATTAGATCCAGTCATAGGTATCTTTAAATGTACATGAACTACAAATATTTATTTCATCTGAATTACCTAAGGCATGTTTCAATCTAACTTTTGAAACATCTTCTCCATTCCAAATTTCAAATAAAGATTTAACTTCCAACTTAGGTAAATTTAATTGAGGAGGCATTACAGCTCTTTTCATATCTTTAAAAGCTTTTTTTTCTTTTTTTATGGATTCTTTTACAGAATATTTATCGTAATTAATATCCTTAAAACATTTATCTGATACATAACCTATTGTATACATGCTTCCCCAGTCATAACAGCACATAGATACCCTTCCATCATAAGTTACCATTATTCTCTGAAATGGTTGCTCACATGGCAATCTTTTTCTTGATAGAAGTATTTCACCATTACTTAATTTCATAAAAGGAGCGTTATGAGGTAATTTTAAGTCTTTTATTTTCATATGATATTTTTCTTTATCTTCTTCAGATAATTGATTAATTGATTGGCCTCTTTCTGAATATTGATTTACTACAACTTCATCAACACAATCAGAAAATAAATCAATAAATTTTTGTTGTTCATCATAAGTATCCGGAGTAAGAATCATTTGTATCTTTGTCCAAGGGAATTCAGAAGACAAATTACTTTTTGCAGAATTGAAATTTCTAATATTTTGATAAACATCGCTAAATTTATTTACTGCAAATCGTCCTATACGATTTTTTTCATAAGTTTCTTTTGTTCCACCATCAAAAGAGTAAATTATCTGATCCAAACCAGAATCTATTAAACTTTTCGCCATACTTTCGTTTAAACGTGTCGCATTTGTATTGATTATTGTGTCAAGTATTCCTTTTTCTTTTGAATATTTTATTATTTCACAAATATTTGGATGTAATAAAGGTTCTCCCCTCCAATTAAATTTTATTGATGGTATTCCAATATCAGAAGCCTGATCTATCAATTCAAATGCTAACTCCTTAGGCATTATTTTATCAGGGGTAACATAAGTCTGCCTGAAGCAATAAGGGCAAGCTAGGTCACATATTGCTGCCAACTCCAGATCTAACGATAGAGGTTTCATAGAATTAGCTTGTAAGCAATTCGACTTCAAATTATTAATTTGATCTATAGGTTGGGTTTTCCAAAGGTTTCTATAATTAAAAAAATCTTCTTTTATTTCATTAGAAGCTTGCTTAATGGGAAGTCCTTTCGAGAGATAATATTTTAAAACTTTATTATTTAAGGTATTGGACAAGTAATGATCAATTCTAGAAATACCTTTAGATACTTTCAATCCTGAAAGTATAGATGAACCTCTTAAAGTTGATTCTTTGTTATTTGAAATCATCTTTAGAAACTTTAAAATCCTCCATTACATCTTTTTTCAAAGTTTTGCCAATAATTGAGCTTAATAGCATTGGAGAAATACCATCACCAGGTCTTTTTGCAATTAAATCAACATCTTTAATTATATCTCCTCTACAAAGATTTCTCGAATAGTGTAATGATCTTCTCGCATTTTTTATTGCCTTTTCTTGATTCTTAACATTGGAATCAATATTTTCACTTTCACCATATAAAATCCTTATTTTTTCTAACTTTTTTAAAAAACCTTTTAGGTCATTGATATCGAATGCATGATAGTGATCATTTCCAGGTTTTAACTTATCATAAGTAAAATGCTTTTCAAGTACTGTTGCACCCAATAATACTGCTAATAGTTGAGCATCATGATCTTCAGTTGGAACAGTGTGATCAGAGTATCCGACATCATTCCCAAATTCATTAATTAATTTTTTAATAAAGGAAATCTCAGCGTTTTCTTCTGCTGTTGGATAATTAAGTACGCAATGAAGAGGAATAGCTTCAGTAGCACCATTACTTATAAGAATATCTTTAGCATTTAAAATTTCTTTTAAATTACTTGCTCCGCATGAAAAGATCACAGGTTTTTTAAAAGAGGCAATTTTTTTTAGCAAATTAAGGTTAGTAATATCAGCTGATGCGATTTTATGAATGTTTACTAAAGGGTCTATGGATTCGGCAATATTTTCATCAAAAGCTGTAAGCATAAAATCAATATTTTTATTTTTGCAATAATCAGCTAAAAAAGTAAATTCACTCTTTGAAAATTTATCAAACTTGGAAAAAAGTTCATACTGAGACTTTGTTTTTTCTTTTGTAATATCCCAGTAATAAGGACTATTCTTAGACGCTAAAGTGGAGGCCTTATAGGCTTGAAATTTCACACATGATGCTCCTCCCATATAAGCTTGATCAATCATTAATTTAGCTAAATTAATATCGCAATCATGATTAACGCCCACTTCAGCTATTACATAAGGATTTAGGAATTTCCTAGAGTTAAATAAATCATAAATTCCTTCCATTGAGATATTCACCTTATAAACAACATAATTATAAAGATATAAGATTATTACTAATAACTATGTTTAAATATATTTAAAATTTTACCGCAATATTTTTTTCCAAATAAAACCCAAAGCTTATTATCAAAAAAGCCAAACAATAAGAAAAATAAATATTAAATAGAAAAAGAGATATAGACAAAATTAAAGTTGATGATAAGTATATCAATGTAACATCTGCATGACTTAAGCCTGCCTGATGAAGTCTTTGATAAAGATGCAACTTGTGAGGTTTAAATAAATTTCTTCCTTTTATAAGCAATCTCAATCTACATGAAAAAGCATCCATAAAGAGAGGGATAAAAAGAAGAAAAATCTCAGCAAATTCAACAATTGAATTAGATCTTAATAAAATCGCTGCATATAAAAATCCTAAAAATGTACTTCCAACATCACCCATAAAAACCTTAGCAGGACTCCAATTGAAAAATAGAAAACCTACAAGAGAAAAAGTTATTGGCAAAAAAACAAGATCATATTTTATTGATATTGTTAATAAAATAATTATCATACAACTACAAACTAATCCATCAATTCCATCCATAAAATTCATAGTATTAATAATTCCTATAAAAATTACTAAAAAAAGTATATTTAAAATAAAAAATGACGAACCCATATTAAAAATAAAAAAATTATCTTTATCAAATATAAAAAAAAGCGATGCAATGATTGCTTGAAAAATTAACCTAAAGCTTGTTGATAATCCCTTGTAGTCATCAATCAAACCAACTATGGCTAAAGGTAAAGCAAGTAAAAATATAAATTTCTTATGTATGAGAAATATGAAAGATGATAAAAATAAAAAAACAATCCCTCCAGCTTTTGGCTTTGGGGAATAATGAGAACCCCTTTTATTAGGTAAATCAATGAAAAATTTAACAAGAAATGGAATACATTTTTTAGTTAAATAAAAAGACAAAACTAAAGATAAGAATGAATAAATAATTTGATAAGAAAAAAGCAAATTTTTATCTAAAAAATTATCTAAAGCATTCATCTTCTAAAAACTTTAAGGTTTTACTTTAACATTTTAGTGTATATATCTAAGTGCGTTTTAATAACATCTAAAATATCAAATCTTTGTTCAGCAAATTTTCTTGCCTCTTTACCCATATTTTCCATTAAATTTTTATTATTTATTAAATATCTTATAGCCTTTATAAGTTCATTTGAATTCCTAGGAGGAATTAAAATTCCAGAAATTCTATTTTTTACAGCATCTCTGCATCCTGGATGATTTGTTGTGATAATAGGTTTGCCACAACCAGCAGCCTCAATTAATATTTTTGGTAGACCCTCACCATAAAAAGATGGTAATACGATTATTGAGGCGGAATTAATAAGATTAACCATATCTTTTCTCATCCCAAGATAAGTAATGTATCCATCTTTGGATAATTTTTTTATTACCTCAGGTTTAATACAATCATCATTACCATCATCAAATTTTCCGGCTATCTGAAATTCTGCATTTCTAACTTCCTTAGCTGCTCTTACAAATTCAAAGATACCTTTTGATTTAAGTAATCTAGATGCAAATAAAACTATAGGTTTTTTTTGAAAATCAAATTTATTTGGTTTAAAGTAATTAAGATCAATCCCCGAACCAGGAATAAGAGTGAAATTTTCCCTTTTTAAATTTGATATTTTTAAAATTTTATTTAAGTCTTCATTATTTTGAAAAATAACATGAGTATTCTTTGATCTAAAAGTTAATTTAAAAAATAAAATACTTAAATTTTTAATAATAATTGTCTTAATTGTTTTTGAATTAAATGCATACCCTAAGCCTGCAACTGCATATATAGTTGGTATAGGTTTCAAGAAAAATCTTATTATTCCAGACATTAATATTGGTTTAATAGTGATAGCATGTAGGATACTTGGCCTGATTTTTTTAATTAGAGAATATAGCTGAAAAATATTTGATAAAATTAGAAATGGATTTAAAGAAGATCTATTTAAATCCCAATTATGAAAAATAATTCCTTGATCTTTTAAATAGGATCCACAATCTGTTCTTTTAGAAATTAAATGAACTTCAAAACCTTTTTTTATAGCCTCTAGAGCAATTGGTATTCTATGAGAAACAAAAGCCCAATCAACATTTGTTATAAAAACTAGTACTGGTTTTTTTATCATGAACAGTTTAAGGTTTCTTAGAATGTGAATATACAATTTTTTTATTCAAAAGAGAATAAAATCTGAAAATATTTAAAAAAGAACTTTTCCATATAATCCAATACCCTTTTCTTCTTAAAAAATAGTAAAGCAGCAAGCTAATTATTTGCAAAAGAATTGAAAGCAGAATTAATTTTTTGGAAATAATTATTAACGAAAAAAGTGTAAAACAATCAATTATTAATTGAGGTAAAAGATATCTATAAACATAGAGATAGTCAAAGACAAATTTACTTGCCAAATACTTCGTAAGAGGTAATAAAATAACCACAGATATAGGAGAAAATAATACATACCTAAATCCTCTTGATTTGAAATCATAATGAGAAGCCATCATAAAATCTATATACCAAACTTCAAAGCCTAAATTTCTCACTCTTACATATAAATCCCTCTCTTCCTCTCCTATCATCCTAATATCCAAAAAACCGGTTTTCTTTAAGATATTTGTTCTAGCCAAATATGAACCTTGTAAATAATCAGATTGAAAATTAGCTTTATCTTTTTTTATCTTATATTTTTTAAGATCATTTTTATCTTTATATTCAAATTTATAGCCATGCACAATAGCAACTTTTTTATTATTCAATAAAAAACTATGACTTTTTTTAATCCAATCATTATCTAGAGTCATATCTCCATCAAGGAACTGAACATATTCTGAACTTACGTATTTAAGACCAACAAATCTAGCTAAAGAAGCAGAATAATAATTTGACCTTAATCTTATTATTTGAACAAATTTAAAATTATCTTGAACTATTTTTATTGAGTCATCAATACTAGAACTATCAACATATATTACCTCCTTAAATTGCTCTCTATCAATTGAGTTAAAGCATCTTAGTAGATTTTGTGCTTCATTTTTTCCTATAACTACCAATGAAATCATTTTGTCAATCCATACATCTTAAAGAGATCTAAAATTTTTAAAGAATTAAACTTTGGCTCATAATAGAAATCATTGTAAGCTTTTGAATAATCAAGGGACAATTTTTCTAATGCATTTGGTTCTTTATTAGAAATGATAATTTCTGATTTTTGTTTAACTATCATATTCGCAAGTTCAAGCATTGAATAAGTTGCATCAGATGAAATATTGTATATGCCTTCAATATCGTATTTAATGATATTATTTAAAGCAAGAAGAAAATCATCAATATGCAAAAAATCTCTAACTGATTTTCCAGAGCTATAAACTTTGATAATTCGTTTTTTTGAATAAGATGAAAGCATATTAGGTAAAACTCCTCTCAAATTATTTCCAGAATATATTATTGGAAGTCTCAATATTGTTAAGGGAATTTTCAAACCTTTTAAGTGTAATTTGATAAGACTTTCAATACTGTTCTTTGAAGCAGAATATAAATCACATGATTTCAAAATGTCATTTTCTTTAGAACGAGGATCTTTAAATTGACTTCCATAAACAGCTCCAGAAGAAAGTAATATAACTTTTGAAATAACTTTATCAAGTTTTGTCAAAACCTCTAAAGGTCTCATAATATTTGAATTCACTAATTCTGTAATTGATCCATTGAACAACCCTGTAGCAATTATCAAAATATATTTATTTCTATCATCAAAGTTGTAATTTAATTCGCGAGTTAATTTAAAAAGTTCAAAGTTATTTTTTTTATTAAAGTGGTTAAAAATTGATTTTCCTAAAAATCCATTAGCGCCATCAATGATTATCCTTTTACCTGAATTAATCATTTAATAATAAGTTCTTAATATCCTCTTCAGTAAGCTTTTCTGCATTATTAGATGTAAACTCATCATTCGTCATTTTTTTCCATGTTGATGGATATGAATATGTTTCTGAAATATTTTCTGGCACAATTACATATAAATCAGGATTAATTTCATAAGATAAGTGGTTTTCATTTTTAGATACTAATACTTCATGAATCTTTTCTCCAGGTCTCCTACCAAGAATTTTAATACAACTTTTACTATTACCAAAAAGATTAATAATTGAATCAGCTAGAAATTTAATAGAAGTCGATTTCATTCTCATTACAAAAATTTCTCCTCCTTTTGAAACTTCAATTGCATTAAAAATTAAATTTATTGCATCATTAGTTTTCATTAAATATCTTGTCATTTTTGGATTAGTCACTGTTAAATAATTTTGTTCTTCTAGTTGTTTTCTAAATAGAGGAATAACACTCCCATTTGTACCAACGACGTTACCACCCCTTATACAAATAAATCTTGTGGATGACTGATAATTATGAAAAGAATTAACAACCAATTTTTCTGCACAAGCTTTAGTAATTCCATATATATTATGAGGCTCTACAGCCTTATCAGTAGATACATCGACCATTACTTTGACTTTATTTTCAATACAGGCTTGAATAACATTATGGGTTCCTATCACATTAGTTTGTACTGACTCCCAAGAGTTTTCCTCACATACGGGAACATGTTTTAAAGCTGCTAAATGAAATAATATATCTATACCTTTAGTCAAATTAACCATAATATTTAAATCACGAACATCACCAATTTTGAATTTTATTTTTTTTGAGTTAAATTGCCTCTTCATTTCAACTTGCTTATGCTCATTCCTTGAAACAATAATAATATTATTGATTTTGTTATTTTCTAATAATCTTTTTGTTAATACCATCCCCCAAGAACCTGTGCCACCTGTTATTAATACATTTCCAGCGATATCATTATTCATTTAAATAAACTTTAGGCAAACTTAATATTTATATACTATCATTCCGAATTTATAAAATATCTTTATTAGTTCTCATATATTTTTTGTATAAAGCCCGAATTGAAATATCCCTCATATTTTTACTTTTTATAAGCGGATCAAAACTTTTGTTACCTGCATCTGATAAAACATGAGAGGAATGAGGCTCGAATGGTAATTGTTGGTTTGAGTAATACTTAAAAGGAAGATTTTTATTAAGGTAATCAATAATAGGGATTTTTCTTCTGGTTAATTTGCACTTTAAATCATTTGAAAGAGACAAACAATAATGAATAAATTCAGGTTCTAAATATGGCAAACAATATACTAATTTTTTATTTAATTTATATTTTTGTAATTCTCTTGAGGATAATATTGAAAGAAAAAATAATGATACCGAAGAACATTCATCATATTCATTTAGAAAAACATTTAATATCTCTTCATGCAAATAATAAATATCATCCTTTTTAAAAGTCTTCTCAGTTGAAATCAAAGAGTTAACTAAACATGATGATATTTTTTTTTCATTCAAAGATAATAGTAATTTATGAATCCTATAAAAAAGTCTTGTTTTGTTTCTAAGTGGTTTGAAGAGTTTTATAAATAAAGTAATAATTCCTAATTTTGAAAATATTCTGATTAATTTAATGCTATATAATTTGATCAAAAAATGATGTGGCAATCCTCCCAAAACAGTGTCAGCTCCTTGGCCATCAAATACAACACCTCCATCAGGAATCTCTTTAAAAATTGAATCTATAGAAAACAAAATAGGTTCATAAATTAACTCTTTAAATTTATAAGTCTTCTCAATAAGGAATTTTTTTACTACTTTGGGATCTTCTTCCCTTGGCAAAACTTCTTTAAGTTCTGAATCTAATAAAATTGACAATTTTTTTGCTCTTTTTAAATCATATTTTAAATTTCCAGAATTAAAAAATATTGATTTTATTTTTTGTTTAGGTTGATATTTACGCATTAAATAAAGCAAAAGAGAAGAATCTGCTCCTCCACTAAATAATAAATTTACATTTTTATAGTTATAGGATTCACCTATTAATTTACCGAGAAAATTAATTATTTCTTCGCCTTGATAATTTATTTTTTTCTCTAAAATAAAATCTTGTTTTTTTTCACAAAATTTAAATCCAACTGGGACTGAATAAATCTCCTTGAATACAGTATTCGGAGGTATTATTAATCCGGTAGATTGATAAAAATTTATTGCTTCACTACAAATTTCATAATTACCTTTTACGGGTAATTTGTCATGTGAGTCTGCTAAATAAATATTTTCTTTGTGTAATGTAAAAAAGATTTTCTTTTTTATATCAAATGGATGTTTTTGTAAACAACTATTAGAAATAATTTTGATTGGAAATTTTTTTTTATAAATTAAAGTAAATAAACTATTTTTGTAAGAGTCATGCATATAAAAATACTAATTAACTTTTTGAATAAATAAAGTAATTTTCTCAATTATGTAATCAACTTCTCTGAACTCGAGCGCAGGATGTAAAGGTAATGATAAAGTTTTTTCATAAAAAGATAGAGATTGCTCTAATTGGTAATTTGTTTTAAAAAGATCTAATAAATGACATGGATAATAATGTACACCGGTTTCTATATTGTAATTGGCAAGAAAATTTCTTAAAATATCCCTCTCACCATTTTTAAATATAATTGGCAGGATATGCGGTACATGCTCATCTGAGATCTTTACCATATCAAAATAAGAAGATAACACTTTTAGTTTTTCTGAATAGTACTTAGCTAAGCTTTTTCTTTTTTGAAAATTTTTATTCATAATTTCAAATTGTGAAATACCTATTGCTGCATGCACATTAGACATATGTGCTCTCCAACCTTTTTGGGAAACGGTAGGATTCCATGTCCTTTTATTAATAAACCTTTTTTTGTAGTCATTTTCTACTCCAAGACTTCTTTTAGACTTAATTATCTCTTTAAGACTTTTGTCATCAGTTACGATGCCTCCTCCTTCTCCACAAGTGATATTTTTAATTCCATCGAAACTAAAACAAACAATATCCCCAAAAGAACCTATTAACTTCCCATAATATCTAGATCCAAATGCATGAGCAGCATCCTCAATAACTCTAAGATTATTTTCTTTTGCCAATTTATAAAGTGCTTTAATATCAAAAGAGTTACCAGCATAATGAACCGGAATAATAGCTTTTGTATTTGGATTAATGAGACTTTTGGCGCTTTCCAGACAGATTTGACCATTCTCATTGATATCACAAGCAACAGGTTTAACTCCAGCAGAGAGTATGGCTTGAAAAGTGGATAGATAAGTTATTGATGGGGCTATAATTTCATCTGTCGATTTCAAGTCCAAGCTTTCTATAGCTAAATGCAAAGCAGTCGTACCGCTATTAACAGTTATTACTTCCCTTCCTAAATAATTTGTCAACAATCTCTCAAATTCCGATACAAACTCACCCATTCCTAGATAAGTAGAACTTAGAGCATCTTCAACAAAATTAATCGTATCTGAACCCAAAGAACACTGAGAAAGTCTTATTTTTCTTTCAATTTTCATCCTTCAATGCATACTTGTATTTTCCTGATTTTACATCCTCTGTAATGGAATTAAGATCTCTTGGCGTATCCATGCACTTCCAATATCCATCAAATTTATAGGTATACAACTTCTTTTTTTCGACTAATCGCTCAAGTGGTCTTTGTTCAAGCATCTCATTTTTACTCTTATCAATATACTCAAAAAAGTCTTGTTCAAAAACAAAATATCCACCATTTATCCATGAATTTTCTACAGAAGGTTTTTCTTTAAATGAGTTTACCAATCCATCATTATTGGATAAAACTTCCCCAAACCTCGCACTTGGATGAACGCTTGTTACTGTCCCAATACCAGTATGAGATTTATGAAATTCCAAAAGTTCAGTCAAATTAACCTCTGAAATACCATCTCCGTAAGTTAAAAAAAATGGTTGATCTTTATTTAGAAAATTTCTTACTCTGAGCAATCTTTCACCTGTCATCGAATTAAGGCCTGTATCAATTAACTTGAATTGGGCATCAGGAAAGAAATTAGAATATGATTTACCAATTATTGAAATCTTATTTCCAGAAATTGAAATATTATTATTATAGAAATTCATATTCATGAAGTATTCCTTAATAATATTCTGTTTATAACCAAGACAAATAATAAATTCTTTATAACCAAAAGAATAAAAGTGGTTTATTATCTGCAATATTATTGGGTAATTTCCAATTTGCACCATTGGCTTAGGAACTTCCGAAGTAAGATTACCCAATCTAGAACCTAGACCGCCTGCCAAAAGGACAACTTGCATCAGTTTGGTTTGAAAAAAGGTTTATTATCTGTAATATCCTCTTTATTAGTGAGATTTGCAATATTCATAATTTTAGAACTTGGATTTGTTAGAGAAGTAAAAGAAACCCATTGATTAGGCATTATTGTAATTCTTTTAAGATCATTTTTACAAATTATGATTTCCTTAAACTCATTAAATTGATTATTAGCCAAATAAAAGAGAACTTTACCCTCTATAACAATTAAATTTAAGACCATTTTGTGGTGTTTTTTCCAACCTTTGTAAAATCCATATTTTACTGTTGAAAAATAGACCTCTTTTATACCATAGGAACCTACATCATTGAACTTCATCCCATGTAAAACTGAACCTCTCTCATCTTCAAATTTCTTTAATTTACTTACTTTATACTCAATCATTTAAAAAAGTATCTGTTCATCTATAAGATATTTAAGTTTGGTTTTGTCCTTCATAAATTGTATATACCAATTAATTGACATTTTTACAGATTCATATGAATCAAATCTAGCTGAATAGCCTAATCTAGCAAGTGATTTTGCACAATCTAATTGAAGGAGATTAGATTCAGAGTTGTCAATATCATTTATTGTAAAATTAACCTCCGGAAGAATATGCTTAACTTGAGAACAAATGGACTCGACTGAACGAGATTCTTGATTTATTGGACCAAAGTTAAAGGCCTCTCCATGAAAACTATTATCCATATCAAGGGCAGTTCCTAGTTTTAAATATCCATAAAGAGGATCTAAAACATGTTGCCAAGGCCTAGTAGCTTTTGGAGAGCGAATCATTAGGCTATCTTTTGTTTTTATAGATTTAATCAAATCTGGAATCAACCTATCCTTTGACCAATCTCCGCCACCAATAACATTACCTGCTCTTCCAATAGCAATTTTAACTCCATTATTCAAATAATCATATGTGCTTAAGTAAGATTTAATTCCCAGTTCTGCCATTGCTTTAGAGCAACTATAAGGATCTTTACCACCTAGTTGGTCATTCTCTCTATAACCCCAAATCCATTCTTTATTTTCATAAACTTTATCACTTGTAATAAGAACAACATTAATTCTTTTTTTTAAACTTTTCAAAGCATCTAATATTAAACAAGTCCCAATTGTATTTGTTTTAAATGTATTAATTGGCTCAATTATACTCTCTCTTACTAAAGCCTGAGCTGCAAAATGAAAAATATAATCTGGTGATATATTTTTTATTAAAGAAACTAAATCGTAAGTGCAAATATCGCCAATAAACTCTTTGTCTACAAGATCAGCTTGATCATCAAAACCAAATAAATTAGAATTTATTTCATATGATGAAAATCCATAAACTTCGCAATTGAATTTTTTTAGGATTCTACATAACCATCTACCTTTAAAACCTGAATGACCCGTAACCAATACTTTTTTATTTTTAAAAACTTTTGATATTTCGTTGAACATGATCAATTATAAGTATGTTGGTTTATTCTTAGAAATTAAAAGTATAGAACTCCCACCAAAAACATTAGCCATTTGATTTCTTAATTTATCATTTAACAAATTTCTAAATAAATCTCTCGAAAAATAAAATAGAGGTATTTTTGAAGATTGAACTAAAAGCATATTATTATCTAAACAAATTTTTCTAAGAATCTTAGACCAGTATGAAATTTTAAAATAAAAAAATTCTGTAATAAAATTACCTTTCTCTCCATGTCTATGAGGTATCAAAAAATAAAATGGACTTTTGTTTAATTTCGAAACAATTTTGTTATTTTTACTTTTAATAAATCTATATCTTTTTAAAAGTGAGAAAAAATTAAAAAATAAAGAGGGGTAATAATTCAAGGTAGTGAATAATCTCCAAGTATTTGATGGGACAATATTTACCCAAAAACCATTTGGATTTAAGATATTTTTAACTTGCTTTGCATGACTATTTAAATCTTTAATATGTTCTATAACATGAAGACTAAAAACTAAGTCAAACTTTTTTTCAAGAAAAGACAAATCATTTCCATCATAATTTAAAACCATTTTTGATTTATTCTTATAATAACTGCCATCCATTTCTAGTCCTAAAAAATCTAACGTTGGATATTCCTCTGAAAGTTTTTCAATAACGTAACCATCACCAGAGCCTATTTCCAAAATTGAGGCATTTTTTATGTTATTTAAATCAATAAAATTTCTCAAAATATGCGTAGCGTATTTAATCTCAATATCCCTAATTTTATGAAGCCATTGATCGGAATTTAATACTACCATGACAAAATCCGTTTGATTAGAGCTCTACATCTAATTAAACCTAAAAACATAACAATGAATAACCATATTTTATATTTAAGATAATTTTGTAATTTTTTGTTTGGATATAATATTGGTCTTGGATTTTTTTGCCTAATTTTTATGAATCTATAAGAACTTGAGTATTCATCTATGTTTCTGGAAATCTCTATTGATTTTGAATGATCCGCCTCAAGTGAGACAGAATTCAGTAATAAATCCTGCTTTATCAAGATCGTCTCGGAATCTACGAGCTTTTTTTCAAAATTTAATGATACCAATCTTCCTAGGGTATTTTTCT
>Ga0310343_10000455_pt1 | contig 19467 bp, 18 predicted proteins | sample HC15DNA2025_MG_FD_203519 | JGI IMG/M metagenome (GOLD analysis project Ga0310343, IMG submission 203519) | Marine microbial communities from station ALOHA, North Pacific Subtropical Gyre - HC15-DNA-20-25_MG | ecosystem: Environmental > Aquatic > Marine > Oceanic | place: Pacific Ocean: North... | reverse complement strand
CTGGGCAGACAGTGAAGGTGTCTTTCTTAACACAAACTATATAGGTGATAAAAGCTTAAGGAGCGGACTACTAATTCAGCAAAACGGCAAAATTTCAAATACAAGTCCACCAATTGTTGACCCTTCTTTTTTAAGTCAATTGACAACTGCTCATAATGGGTATCTTACATTTAGTGTTGAGTTTGGATTATTGTTTTCTATCTTGTTCTACTTAGTCATAATTTTTGGTATGTTTAGAGTGCTAAATAAAATTAACTCTATAAATGTTTTTCCATATTTAGCAATAATTATGTTTTTAATTCAAAATATAACAAATGATATGATTTATTCACCTGATATGTTTGTCTTATTTATTCTAAGTGTTGGAGTTTTTGTTCAATCTACCAAATCTTTAGACACTAAGAAGTCGTAAAAATTTTCATCTAAAATTAAAACTTGTGCCTTAGCATCTGTTGTGTAGTTATATGTTGGTACTGTTAATTTTTGAATTTTTTCAAAATCAAAATCTCTGAACGACCATATAAGCTCAGACGCCTGAAGCAATGAAATATTCTCATCGATTGTAAACGCATCTTCTAGAGCATTTACAAATTTAAAGAAAGTATTTAATGAATCAAAATCATTTAAATTATTCATAAGGGAAAGAATTACTTCTTGTTGTTTTCTTACTCTTGTTAAATCACTCACACCCTGCATAGGTTTCCATCTTGAAATATCGTTACCTTCTTCATCAATTCTTTTTTCTCCATCAAGAACTTCCGTATTTCTAGATACAACCCAATTTAAAGCTATTTCACCATTTAGGATGTTACAACCTTTTTGAATTTCAAAGGAGTAGCCTTCTCTTTGAGTTTGATCTACGCAAATTTCTATACCTCCAAAGCTATCGATAATTTCTTCAAAACCTTCAAAGCTAAATTTGGCAAAATGATTTACTTTCAAGCCTGTAATATTTAGTAATACAGCTGATAAATTTTCTGCATTACTTCCACACTCATTTCTAACATAAGACGCATTTATTCGTTGAATATTTTGAGTACATGGATCTTTAATTAATAAATCTCTAGGAATTGATATCAAAGTGGGAAATGAATTTTTGTCGATTAATACCAACATTATAACGTCTGCACGACTGCCTGTTACAGATCCTCTGCTAGCAGAAGAATCTTTGCTTCTTTCATCACTTCCAATAATTAGATAAGTTTCAAATATTTCATCTATTCTTTCTGTTTTATTATTAATTAATAAAGTATCGTATATGGATGGTTTGAATACTTCGTCTAATGATTCTTCTAAATTTTCTTCAGGAAGGTTTTCACTTCCTTCAATAATTGTTGTTGTAGTTGAAATTGTTCCAGTTGAAATTTCTTCAACAATATCTGTATTAAATTCTTCTCTTTCAAAATTTGGAATTAATAAATATGCACCCAAAGATATAAAGACCAGAGTTATTAATAGTGCTAGTTGTTTATTTAATTTCATTGCCAAATCACAACTATAATCAAATAAAGTACTTAAAATAAAAATAATGGAAAAAATTTCCGCGGTTATCGCTGCAGCAGGTTTAGGTACAAGACTTAAAAATTACAAAGGCAACACTTCCACAAAAGTATTAATTGATATAAATAATCAATCTATGATCTCTCTTCAGATTCAACAATTATCAAATTGGGGCATAAAAAAATTTGTCGTAATTACTAACCCTGCATTCGATGAATTAATAAGAAATGATTTAAAAAATAATCATCCAAATAAAGATATTAAATACACTATACAAGATAAGCCTTTAGGTATAGCACATGCATTAAAGCAAGCTAAAAATTGTGTAGAAAGAAAATCTAAAATTTTATTTATTTTAGGTGACAATTTTTTTGGCGAAAATCCAATTCTAAATATTAATTCATATGATAATTTTGATACAGTTTTATTTCTAAAGTCAGTATCAAATCCTAGTGAATTTGGTGTAGCAAATATAGTTAATGAAGAAATTAAAATGATTGAGGAAAAGCCAGAGAAACCTAAATCAAATTTGGCTGTACTTGGATTATACTTGTACAGTTATAATTGTTTTGAATTAATTGAGAGATTAGAATTTTCTGCAAGGGGAGAGTTGGAAATTACTGATTTAAATAATCTTTATATAAAATCTAAAAATGTTTCATTTAAAACACTAAATGATTGGTGGATTGACGCAGGAACAGAAGATAGAATTGAAGAATTGAAGAAATTAATCTAGTACATCCATATTTGCAAATTTAAAAAATAAGTAAAAAATTAACACCACATATAGGACTAAGAATATTAAAGAAAACTGGCTGTATGTTATTGATAAAGATAAAAGACTAAAAATCAGGATATTTATTAGAACAAAGATTCCTAGAACTTCTTTTACAGTATTACCAGCTTTTAACAATCTATGTGAAATGTGGTCTGTACCTCCAGTTGTAGGTGAAATTTTATTTTTAATCCTAAATGTAAACACAGTAGCAAAGTCTAATAAAGGGATACTGAAAAATAATAAAACTGGTGTAAAAGAATTGTATAAAATATTTTGATTTACAGGACTCCAGTCAAAGAGAATACTTATAAAACCTAATACAAACCCAATAAATAAACTTCCTGAATCTCCCATATAAATTTTTGCAGGTGGAAAATTTAGAATAAAAAAACCAGAAATAGAAAAAAGTAATACCAAACTAATATCAGCTAGGTAGTTCTGATTAGATAAAAAAGAAATTATACCTAAAGCCAAACATATAAAAGAAGTATTAATTGAAGCAAAACCATCCATGTTGTCTGTAAAATTAATTGAATTAATTATCAGTAAAATCCAAAAAATTGTGAAAGTTATATTCAGGTTATTATCTAATTTGAAATTAAGAATATTTTCTACATTTAAAAAAATATTAAGGTAAATTACTGGAATTCCAACAAACAAAAACTGGAAAAAGAATTTAATTTTCCAGTTTAAGTTATACAAATCATCTAATACTCCAAGAAAAGCAATTGCTAAGGCAAAAAAAGAAATATATATGAATATGTCCTCAGCTTCACCAAGCAACCTAACTGATAGAAAAAAACTAATTGCCATTCCCACACCACCTAATGGAGGTATGTTTAAGGCATTTAATCTTTTTTGACTTTGATTTTCTTTTTTAAAATCAGGTCTTTTTTTTACTAAAAAGTAGCAAGTTGAAAAAGAAATTAAAATCGAGAGTAAACAAGCATTCAAAAGTGATAATTGTATATTTTCAAACATATTCTTTATAAAGGTTAGTCATTCTCATTGCAATTGCTTCAACTGAATAATTTTCAGTAATTATTTCTCTTGTACTTGAATGATTAAGGTCGGGTAATTTCTTGCAAATATTTTTAAGCTCATTGACATACTGCTCAATATTATTTTCTTTTATAAGTTGTCCACAATTTGTAGTACTAATTATATTTCTAGTTCCAGGAATATCATTTACGATACAATATAAACCTGTATAAGCTGCTTCAAGTAATATTCTTGAAAACCCTTCGTGATAAGAAGGAAGTACCAAAATATCATATTTATACAGCTCGCTATTTATATCTATTTCTCCTAAGTATTGTAAATCAGGAATATTTTGCATTTTTTTGAAATCTTTTTCAGTTAAGCTACTTCTATTACCCGGATCCCTACTGCCAGCAATATAAAATTCTAAATCCTCATGATTAGATAATTGATTGATGATATCAATATATTCAAATATTCCTTTCTCTTTTAAAAGTCTTCCTACAAAAATTATCTTTAGTTTTTTGTTAAAAGATTCTTTTTTAGTGATTAATTTAGTTTGTAAACCACTACCTTCAATTATTTCAACTCTATTTTTAAATTTTGTATATTCAACAAATTTAGTTTGATTGTCTTTATTTTGAAAGATTATTACGTCTACTAGTGAATTTATTCTAGAGCTTATAAAATACCTTAAAACTAATTTAAGAAAATTAGCAAATTTTGTATTCGCAAAAAGATACCCAAGTCCAGTCACGGATGCTATGACTGTATATTTTTTGTTAGTGAAAATAGAGGATATCAAATAAATAATTAAAGATTTTAATGTAAAGATGTGAAGGATATCTTTTTCTTTAAAATTTTTAATTAATCTTCTTAGCCTAAAAATACCCATTAAATGGATAAGTTTCTGTCTTTTGTATTCCCAATTAATATTGCTTGAAAATGCATCTTCAAGTTCATCTTTATAATCAATGATTGGAGAGATACCAGTTATATTAAAATCAACTTTTTTAGCTATTTCGGCTCTTGAATTTTTTAAAATCCAATCCCAATGTGCAATATAATAAATCACTATATCTATTATAAAATTAATACTGAGGTTAATATTAGATTAATGAAGATAGTTATTGCAGGGGTTGGCTATGTAGGCTTAGTTACTGGTTTAGGCCTTGCAAAATTAGATAACAAAATCCAATTTCTAGATATTGACTCAAATAAGATTAATAAATTAAAAGATAAAGAGTTACCATTTTATGAGCCTGGACTGAAAGAGCTATTAGTTGCTCCTGATGTATATAACAACATAACTTTTCATGTTAGTTACAGCGAAATAGATTGGGTTGATTTAGATATCTTTATGATTTGTGTTCAGACTCCTTCAACAACTGATGGCTCCCTAGACACTTCATTTATGACAAATGTATTTTCAGAATTAAATTTACATTTAGAAAATAATACTATTGTGTGTATTAAATCAACTATCCATCCTACAGCTGTAAATTCTTTCCTTGAAAGTTCAGACATTAAATCTGAAAGAATTGTTTTTAATCCGGAGTTTCTAAGAGAAGGATCAGCAATTGATGATTTCTTTAATCCTGACAGAATAGTAATTGGCTCAGATGATTTAGATAATGCACAAAAAATTGCTACCATCTATGAAAATTTTTCTTCCGAGATATTATTTACAGATCCAATTAGTTCACAACTTATCAAATATTTGGCCAATACTTATTTGCCTTTAAGACTGTCGTTTGCAAATGAAGCTTCCCAATTAGTGTCAACTATGGGAGGAACTTTAAGAGACGTTCTAAAAGGGATTGGCTTAGATACTAGAATTGGACAAAATTATTTAAGGCCTTCACCGGGCTGGGGAGGATCATGTTTTCCTAAAGACTTGAATGAAATTCAAAATCTTGCAGATAATAATTCTCTCAACCTCCCAATAATTAAAAATATAAATGAATCTAATAATATACATATGGAGTGGTTTGGAAATCAATTAATCGAAATTAAAAAAGAAAAAAAACTTCAACAGATTGTTCTTTTAGGAGCATCCTTTAAAGAAAATACTGATGACATAAGGCATTCACCTACCTTAGCAATTTATAAAAATTTGAAAGCGCTTGGAGAGAAAATTTATATTTATGATCTATATATTGAGTTGGATGAAGACTTTGATAAAATTACAAATTTTGAAGACAACACTTTATATGTTGAGATGTTTCCAATAAGTGATAATGTTTTTAAAGAATATAAAGAAAAATTAAGTAAATATGAAAACTTTTATTACTTTAGATTTTGGGAGGAAGTATTAGATATTTAATTACTGGAGGTGCTGGCTTTATAGGTTCAAACCTAGTAGATAAACTAGTTGGTAATGCAGAAAAAGTCATAGTTTTAGATAATCTTTTAACTGGAAATTTGAAAAATCTTGATAAACATAAAGACAATGACAAATTTCAATTTTATAATCATGATATTCAAAATCCCATTGAGCTTGATGAAGAAATTGACCATGTAGTTCATTTAGCTAGTTGTGCCTCGCCATTTGCTTATTCTAACTATCCAATCAACACGCTAAAATCAGGAAGCATCGGAACTATTAATGCATTAGGGATTAGCCGCAAACATAACGCAAAATTTTTTCTCGCATCTACATCTGAGATATATGGCGATCCAGAAATAACTCCTCAGCATGAAAACTACTGGGGAAATGTCAATACTCTTGGCCCAAGAAGTATGTATGATGAATCAAAAAGATTCGCAGAAGCAGCCACTCAATCGTATATAACAACACATAATTTACATGGTTCAATTGCAAGAATTTTTAATACATATGGTCCCAAAATGGCATTTGATGATGGAAGAGTTGTAACAAATTTCATTCATCAAGCAATTACTAATCAAGATATTACAATTTTTGGCGATGGTTCACAAACTAGGTCATTTTCATTTATTGAAGATACCCTTGATGGTATTTTGAAAATATTAAATCATGAAAGCTCTGATGTCTTCAATATAGGGAATGATTATGAGATAACAATAAACGATTTAGCTAGTAAAATAATACACTTGACTAAATCAAATTCTAAAATAATAAATAAAGATTTACCAATAGACGATCCGAAGCAGAGAAAACCGGATTTATCAAAAGCAAGAAAAATATTAGGGTATGAACCTAAATATGATCTAGAGACAGGTCTAAAGGAAACTATAAGTTGGTTTCAAGAAAACTATAAATAAGACAACAGTCGTTTGGATAGAGTACTGAGTGAATTTTTTTGTAATTTTATCTCTATTTCATCAAATATTTTCAAAATATCATTATGACTTAAATCATCTAACGAATTCATTTTTTGGGTTAATTCATCAACATTTTCAAAATAAAATTTTTGATCCTCTAGGAAAAGTGAGTTGAAGTCATCATTTCTATAAAAATTAATGATACCCATAGATAATGTTTCTAAAACGGACTTGTCATAAAAACCTCTTTTTGCACAATTTATATTTACATCATATTTACTAATTATTTCAGGCAAATCTTTATGATCAATTTTTCCTAAAAAATTTATATTTTTAGATTTGTATTTTTTTTGTAAAAATTTTAAATATTTTTCATCTTTTTTATTAAGAGTCCCGCCAATAATATCTAAACTAAAATTTTTAAATTTTGAATTAAGAAAACTATCAATTCCAACTTCAAGATTTTTCGATCTAGAAATTCTTGAGAGCATTAAAAATTTTTCAAAAGAATAATGGGTCTTTGATTTGTTAAATTTTTCAAAGTTTATAGCATGGCCAATTACATTCACTTTTTTACCTTTGAATGGAAATGAAGTATTTGATGCTGTCACAACTTGTTCAGATATTAAGAAAGATAAATATAGAATTAATTTCTTAATTCCAAACTTAGGACCTGGATGGGTAAACCAAAGTGTAGTTTTGATACCACTTTTTTTGAGATAAAGGCAACTTAGCACTACTGAAATTGGAGACATATGAGAAAAGCATCTGTCATAATTATTTTCGTTGATTAGTTGTTTGACTGTTTTTAAAAAGAAGAGATATTTTGAAATTTTATTGTTTGATGGTTCTAGTCCGTAAATATTAATTGAGTTATCGAATTCAGGTATTGAGTTGACTCTTAGAGATACTACATCTACATGATTAAATTCATTTGAAACGTGTTTTATCCAGTCAATCGCAAAGCCTAATGAAGTGTCTTTCTCATCTATGGCTAAATTAAAATAAAGTAGTTTTTTATTCATAAAGCACCTCTTCTATTCTTTCCCAATTTTTTTTAAACTTGTTTTCTCCAGATAAGTTATTACATAATTCAGAAGATTTATCACTAAGTTTTAACTGCAACTCTAGATCTTTATAAAATTTATCAATATTAATTATAAAATCTTCTGGGTCGTTGTATTTATAGAGTAATGTTCCGCCATATTTACCAAATGGAGTTGAAATACCTTGAATATCACTCGCAAGTGAGGGTAAACCACACAAACCACTTTCAATCAATACTCTTGGTAGCCCTTCAAAGCTACTCGCCATTAATAACAATTTTGATGTATTCATTAGGTCTGAAATCTCTTCTGGATTTTTTTTACCTGTAAATATTACATTTTTTATGTTATTTATTTTTATAAAGTTTTGACATTTATTTAAGTAGCTCTCATTAGGAGTATCACCAGCAATTATTAGTTTTTCATCTAATTTATTTTGATTAACAAATTTATCAAATTGTTCAATAATGAATAAAACACCTTTTCTTGGAATTACATTTCCAACAAAAAGAAAATTCTTCCTGTGTAAATTCTTATTTAAATAAATTTTATTATTCACCCATGCTGGAAAAATAATATTTTTCTTTCCATATTTTTTTGCAATTTTAGATGTACTTTCTTTCTCAACACCTCTTATAAGGTCACAATTCTTGTAAGTAAAATTTGATATGATAAGAAGAAGTTTTCTTATTACTCCTTTTAGATAAAATTTTCTTTGATTTAGTAATAAATCAATAAATTCTCCATGATGTTCTATTACAGTTTGCAAATCTTTAATAAAGTATTTCTTAATTAATATTGGAAGAAATGCAGATACAGGATCTTTTGCAGAAACAATCTCAATGTTGTTCTCTTTAATAAATTTAATTAACTTTCTAAAATTGAATATATAAAATTTAAGATATTGATTTATTAAGCCTCTTGGCTTTTTAATATATTTTATTGTTACACATTTATGATTGATTAATTTATTATCTTCACCATATGTTATTACAAAACTACGAAAGCTTTTTGATAGCTCTAAAAATTTTTCTTTGTCAGATTTATTTAATTCAAATCCATAATTTGTAGTTCCGTAAAATAATAAACTTTTCATGATTTCAGCAGTTGAATATATTTATTTAAGTTTTTTTCTTCATCAAAGTTATTAATTATGTATTTTTTTGCACTTAGTATTTTTTCTTTATCTACTGCTTTACTTTCTACGACATTTTTAATTAATTCCTGTAAGTCAAATTCATCAGGTGCTTTGTTTTCTTTTAAATTTAAAACCCATCCATTTTTTCCATTAAGTAAAATTTCATTTGTTCCTCCGATAGGAGTACTAATTATCGAAAGGTTAAAATTTATGGCTTCAAGAATTACATGAGGTAAACCCTCATATCCCGATGCTTGAATGTAAATATCAGAATTTAAATAAATTTTATTTAATTCATTAGTTTTTTTCTGACCAAGAAAAAAAATTTTTTCTTCTAGTTTTAAATCTGTAACTAATTTTTTCAGCTTTTCATCTATGGGGCCACTTCCAACAATATTAAAAATAAAATTAAATCCTTTATCGTTTAATAAGGCCATAGCCTGAATAATTTTGTCTATGTTTTTCCAAGGTGCCAGACGTCCTACTGTTACAAAATGTAAAACTTCATTTTCTTGCTTATCAATTATTGGTTGAATTTTTGTACCATTGTAAATAACCTGTAAATTATTTTCTAAGACACCCCAATTCTTAACAACTTCTTTTAAATGCATTGATGGGGTAATTACTAAATCTGCCTTTGTTGCTGTCCAGCCTCTTGAAAACTTGGCTATTTCAAGATGAAGATTGTGCTTATTTTTTTGAAATTCATCAAATGAATCGTTTGTTATTCCCTTGTTTCTTCCTCTTTCCCAGGCCCAGTCTCCAACAATTTTTCTTATAAGTTTTTTTCTTAAAAACAGATTTGCAATATAAGCTTCCATTGGAAGTCCATTTACAAAGATTAACTCAGCATCTCTTCCATAAGCAATCATATTAAATACAGTTTTAATCCATCTAATTATGAGGTTTTGATTTCTTAATATTCTTATTATTTTGTAAGGTTCATTATCTAAAATTTTTTCATTAGACAAGCAAATAACAGTTACTTCACATTCGTTTTGTTCAAGAAGTTTTGCAATTCTTGGTACAAAACTTGCAGGACCTCCTATATCAGGAGGATAAATGCCAACAGTAATTAATATTTTCAAAGGTTTATTTTTTTATATTTAATTATCTCTTCAATCATTTGTTGAATTGTCATTGAGGGTTCATAATTTGTTGCATTAACAATTTTTTCAATAGATGGTGTTCTTCTCATTGGATCTTCAAATTTATTTCCATAAACTTCTTCATGGTCTTTAAAAATAATTTTGGAACTTGAATTACATTTTTCAATAATTAAAGATGCTAAGTCTTTTATAGAAATTTCTTCAGTTTGTCCAATATTAAAAATTTCACCGTATATTTCATTTTTTGCTAGTAGATAAAAATAATTTACTACATCTCCTACCCATGTAAATGAACGAGTCTGCTCACCAGTACCATGTATAACTATAGGTTCATTCTTTAATGCAGCTTCAATAAATTTTGGAACTACCATTCCAAATTCTGATAGTTGGTTTGGACCTATAATATTAAAAAGCCTTACTATGATTGGATTCAATTTATTGTCATTAAATTCAGATAATGCCAGAAATTCATCAATTAGTTTAGAAGCAGCATATGACCATCTAAGTTTTGTAGGAGGCCCTATTAAACTTTTAGTTTCTTCGGTCCAAACTTTATCTTGAGAAACTCCATAAACTTCTGATGTAGATGTGATTAATAAAGGTACGTTGTTTTCTTTACAAGCTTCAATAACAATATGGGTGCCTTCAATGTTTGTTAAAAGAGCTTTACTAACATTATCCATGATGTATTGCACTCCAACCCCAGCTGCTAAGTGAAAACAAAAATCAAATTTTTCAAACATAGTATTTAAATTGTCAATATCTTCGACTCGTTTTTTTATAATTTCAATATTTTTATTATTTGAAAAATCTTTTAAATTTTTCAATTTGCCAGTAGATAAATCATCGATTATCAATATTTTCTCGGTACCATTTTCTAGTAATTTTTTTACCAGGTTAGAACCTATGAAGCCAGCTCCTCCAGTTATGATTACTTTGTTTAGATTATTTTTCATAGTCATACTTAAACTTAATTTCCTTCAATTCATTTTCATTATTTTTATACCACTCTACAGTTGCAGAGATACCATCTTCAATATTTGTCGTAGGTTCCCAATTTAATTTTGACTTTGATAATTCTAGACTAGGTAAAACAATATCAACATCCTTAATAGCTCTTTCTCTATTTACAATGATGGCTTTTTTATTAAGTTTTTTTTCAATAAGATTTATTACTTGATTTAGAGACCACGTTTCATTTGAACCAAAATTAAAAATTCCAGAATCATTATGGATAAAGAGCTTGTTTAATCCTGAAATTATATCTGAAATAAATGTAAAAGATCTTTTTTGTTCACCATCCCCATAAATTATTACTTCTTGATTTGTGGAAATCCAATGTATAAATCGAAGTATTGACATATCAGGCCTACCAAAAGGGCCATAAACTGTAAAAAATCTTGGAATTTGAATTATTGTATCAGTATCTTCTAAAATATTTCTTGTTAGCACTTCTCCAAAAGATTTTGTTGCAGCATATATAGATGGCGGGTTTTCTAATTCGTCTTTGTTTTCTTTTGCATAACTTACACCAGTATCTCCATAAATGGAAGAAGTAGAAGCAACAATAAACTTTTTGACTTTATGTTTTTTAACATTTAAAGCTAAATTGGCTGTTGCTGCTGTGTTGTCCAGAATATAGCTTGTTGGATCTAGGAAGCTTTGTCTTACACCTGCTCTTGCCCCTAAATGCAATACTGTAGATACATTCTCAAAAATTTCTGATTCTTTATCTAATGTGTTTGCATCTGATAGATTAAGAAGTTTAAATGTAAAATTTGGTTCTTCATTTAATGATGAGAGTCTTAATTCTTTTAATCTATTGTCGTAGGCATTATTTAATGAATCTATCCCAATGATTTTAAAATTTGAAGAATTTGATTTTATAAAATTGTAACCAATAAAACCACATGAACCAGTAACTACAATCTTTTCCACAATTAAATTCTAACTCTTTTAAAGATTAGTATTTGATATTTCTTGGTTCTATTAATATTAGTAATATGCTTAAATTTCTTGGCCATGCTGGCTTCATGTATGAAACAAAAAATGAAATGTTATTAATGGATCCTTGGATGTCTAAGGAAGGAGCTTTTGATTCTTCATGGTATCAATTTCCATCCAATCACTCATTAGGAGATGAAATTCGAAATGAAATTGAATCTACTGAAAAAGAAGTTTATATTTACATAAGTCATGAACATAAAGATCACTTTGATGTTCCTTTTTTAAAAACTTTAAATCTTTCAAAAATTAACTTTATTACTCCAAAATTTAGAAGAGATCATGTTGCATTTGTCTTAAACAAATTAAATCCAAAATCAGTAATCACACCTGTAGATTCTGAGTTGTTGAACATTGGCAATATAGAAATAAGACTATTTCTTGACGACCAGGAAATAGTAAGAGACTCAGCACTAGGTTTAATCGATAAAGATAGAGACTTTACATTTCTAAATTTAAATGATTGCAAGGTTTACGACAGGGTAGATGAATTAAAAAATATTTTTAAAAAATTCGATGTTTTTACCTGTCAATTTTCTGGAGCTGTTTTCCATCCAGTTTGTTATGACTATCCAGAGAAAAAATATAAAGAAATCTCAGAATCAAAAGTTTTAGGAAAATTTAGTTCCGTTAAAAATTTAATAAGCAAGTTTGAACCAAACTTATATATACCGGCTGCAGGTCCACCAGTTTTTCTAGATCCCAAATTGATTGAAATTAATTTTCAAGATTTAAATATCTTTTCATCACCATTTAAATTTCGAAACTATTTAACTGAAAATATGCCAGCATTAAATGTCGAAGTTCCTTTACCGGGTACAGAGTTTAAACTACTTGATGATGAAAGTATTCAAATTAATCATCCTATCGAGGACGTAGAAAACCAATATGCCAAAGAAAACATAAAACAATATGCACAACAGTATTCATATATTTTTAAAGACAGAGAAGATCAAAAATCTGGATACGAACCAATTCAGGTTCAGAAAAAATTACTAGAAGAACTTAAATCTAAACTTACAAACTTCAACATAGAACAAAGCATGGATGTTCTTTTGGAATTTTCTATTGATGAAATTGTTGATTCTTCTATATTTGTCAATTTTGATAAAAAAGAAATAACAGTTGAGGATAAAAATGAAACTAGTTCGTCAAGTACCTACGAAATTACTTGTTCTGCAGGTGATATAGGCAGGTTATTAGATGGTTATCTAAACTGGGAAGATTTTATGCTCTCGTTTAGACATAAACTTAAAAGAACACCTGATATATACCAAGTAGCAATCAACGGTTTTTTGACTATGGAAAAAGAAGATGTTCCAGAATTTATTGAAAATTTAATGAGACTCCAAAATCAACGCGAACGAATTACTGTTGAAGCTGGTGGAGTACTTTATTCTATTGATAAGTTTTGCCCTCATCAAGGCAGTGATCTTACAACACATCAAATAGAAGATGACAGGTATCTTATTTGCCCAAAGCACAGGTGGACATTTGATTTAGAGAATGAGGGTAAAGCAGTTGGTCTTGATGCAACAATTAATGCAGTTGATCTTGATGGAGATGGATCTTAAAGAAATTGTCATTAAACTCTGATTCACACTTAGTAATAATTCCAACATATAACGAAATTGACAATATTCCAGAATTTGTTTCTGAAATTTCAAAATTTAATGTTTCTGTGTTATTTGTTGATGATAATTCACCTGATGGCACGGGTGAATTAATAAGTAAGATAACAAAATCAAATATTCAAGTTAATTTATTAAAAAGACCATCAAAACAAGGTCTAGGATCCGCATATAGAGATGGATTTAGTTGGGGCCTTGAAAATGGGTATAAATATTTTATTGAAATGGATGCAGACTTTTCACACAGTTTTGATGATCTAAAAAAAATTATAGAAGCTTCATCAAATTTCGATTTAATTATTGGTAGTAGATATGTAGAGGGTGGGGGAAGTCAAGGTTGGGACTTTAAAAGAAAATTGTTATCAAGTACAGCAAATACCACTTCTAGAATATTCTTAAGATCTCACATTAAAGACATGACAAGTGGCTTCAGATGTTATTCAAAAAAAAGTTTAAACGAAATCAAATATCAAGAAACTGATTCTGATGGATATTCTTTTCAGATAGAAATGACTTTAAGATGTGTTGAAAAAGATTTGTCAATTAAAGAGGTTCCAATAACTTTTAATGAAAGAAGAGTAGGAAAGTCAAAAATGTCAAATAAAATAATTGTTGAAGCTTTAATCTTTTTAATTAATAATGGAATCAAAAGATGGTTAAATCTAAAAATTATTTAGTAAAAGTCCAATTGGCTCTTGTATTTTTAATTCCAGTCACTCCTCATATTGAAATTTCTAACAATGTACAATTAGACGATATTCCAATACTTTTATTTTTTGTTATGTTTATGCTTAATGTTTTTTTAAAGACTATCCAAAAATTATATTTTAAAGAAATTATTCCAATTTTGTTATTTATTGTCTATATATCTATTCAAAACTATCTTATAAATGAGAATTTTCTTTTTAGTGATTTAATAAGGTACATTTTTTATTTAACACTCTTAGTCACAATATTGAATGTCAAGAATTCAAAATTTTTAGATAAATATTTATTTATGTTATTAGTTTTTTTGAGTCTTTTTTCAGTATTTTCTTATTTTTTCAAATTAGATTTCGGGATTGATTCATACAACTATTGGAAAATTGGATTTAATAGTAATAATTGGATATTTACAGATGGAAGAATCAACGGTTTACAAGCTGGAGGTCCGAATGCATTTGGTGGGATTATTGCATGTCTTGGTTTGTATTGCATTCCTAATTTGAAAGGTAGTTTAAAAGATGTCATTATTTTTATAAGTTTATTAGGTTGCTTTCTTACATATAGTAGAGCCGCACTTATTGTTTTTGTATCACTGTTGTTCATATATGTATTTTTAAATAAAGATTATTTAAGAAGTTTTACAATCTTAATTACTTTATTGGTGACTATTAATTTTGGATTAATTGATAGATTTACTTCAGAATCTGAAACAGAAGGAGTAGAGGATAGAGTACAAATGCAACAAGCCAGCATTCAAGATATTTCATCACGATCTACTCAAGAAAATATTTTTGGATATGGATTTGATAATTTCGGCATAGTTAGAAATGAATTAAAATCAATTGATAAATTTTCAGAAGACTTACGTCCAACAGGACCACATAATTCTTTTTTGTTTATTATTTTAAACTATGGTTTTTTTGGTCTTCTTTTATTCTTAAATATTTTCCTTAAGGAATTCATATCATTTATGAAATTATTTAATGAAAATATCATTAAATCAAATTATTTATTTCTTGGTGGTTTTGTTGCCCTTTCTTTTACCGGTGATTTTATTCAAAATCATTCCATTTCGGTTTTATTTTTTCTTATATTTTTTAAACTCAAATTGGAAATAACTAATGAGTAAAAAATTGAAAGTACTGCATGTAGTTCCTACTTTAAAAAAGGATGGCGCTGAAGTTCAGTTAGTGGAATTATTTAAAGAGATAGAAAATGTAGAAATTGAATTGTTTACATTTGATTTGTATGAAAATGGTGATTCCATTTTTAACAATTTGAACAATATTAATATTTATAATCAAAGTTCAATCAAGAGTATTTTTTTACTTAACAAGATTATTAAAAATAATAATTATGATTTTGTTCATTCACATCTACCAAAGCCAGATTTAATTATTGGATTTTTAAAGTTATTTAATAAAAGAATAAAGCATATAGTTTCTGTTCATGCCCAATACGGAACTAGAGCGGGCGAAAATAAATTTAAATATTTAATTACAAATATGTTTTGGAAAATAATATTAAACAACTCAAATGGAGTGATTGCAATTTCAAACAAAATAAATAGATGGCTTGTTAAGGAAAGAGGTATAAATCCAAATCTTATTAGCACAATTCACTACGGAGTGAAAATTAAGGATCGTCCACCTAGAAATAAACATAACAACACCATTGGTATGGCAGCAAGAATCCTTCCATGGAAAGGATGGGACAAAGTTATAGAAACTGCTTTTTATTTAAAAAAACTGGATCTTAATTTTAAACTTAAACTAGCTGGTTCTAATGATGTTGGTTATGTTGAAGATATCAAAACTATGATCCAGAAATATAAACTGGAAGACAATATTGAAATATTTGATCATTATTCAAATATAGATGATTTTTTTAGCCAAATAGATTTATTTCTTTTTTTATCTGAATCTGAAGGATTTGGATTAGTTGTTTTGGAAGCTATTGAAAATAATATAGCAGTTGTTTGTTCAAATATTAGCCCACTTAATGAATTTGTAATTAATACGGAAAACTGTTTAGTAGAAAGAGAGAATACTCAAGAAATTGCAAATATATTGAGAGGTTATTTTGATAACGAACAGGAAAAGTTAGACCAAGTTCAAAGTAGACAAAAAGATTTTATAGTTCAAAATTTCTCAATTGAAAATACAGCTAAATCTTTTGAAAAATTTTATATTAATACGAATAATGTTTAGTTAACATATAGTATTGAATTGTGAATATTTTAATAGTTGGTGGCGCTGGTTATGTTGGCGGTGGAATAGTTGATAACCTCAAAAATAAACATAATGTAACAGTTTATGACTCTTTAATTTACGAAGAATCTTATAGAAAAGATGTAAATTTCATTTATGGAGATATAAGAGAACATGAAAAATTACTTCCTTTATTTGATCAAAATGATGCTGTGATTTGGTTAGCAGCACTTGTAGGAGATGGTGCATGTTCTATAAATCCAGATTTAACATTCGAAATTAATTCAGAGTCTGTAAAGTTTCTTGCACAAAATTTTAAAAAGAGAATCATTTTCTTGTCAACATGCTCTGTTTATGGTGCTCAAGATGGATTATTAGATGAAGAATCATCTATAAATCCACTATCAGAATATGCATCATCAAAAATTCAGGCCGAAGATTATCTTAAAGATACAAATTCAGTCATATTTAGACTGGGTACCCTTTTTGGAATTAGTGATGAATTTTCAAGAATAAGGCTAGATCTTGTTGTTAATATATTGGTCACTAAAGCTCTTACCGATGGAAAGTTAACTGTATTTGGGGGAGACCAATGGAGACCTCTTTTGCATGTTAATGATGTTGCTAATGCTATAGAAAACGTATTAGAAAAAGATATTAAGGGAGTATATAACTTGCATCATAAAAATTATAAAATTATTGACATTGCAGAGGCAATTGTCGAAAAAGTTCCTTCTGCAAAAATTGAAACAACTCCTATGAAATTCCAGGATTCTAGAAATTATCAAGTTAGCAGTGAAAAGTTATTTAATGAAACAGGATTCGAAGCGTTAATAGATTTAAAAACAGGTATTAATGAAATACATGACTTAATTGCTAAAAATAGAATAAAGAATGTTAATCATAAGAGATATTCAAATCAAAATTTCCTTGAAGAATATGGAATTAGTTAATGAGCACTTTAGAAAAACCTATTATTTTTGAGAGAGGTGTATCTGAAGATCATAGAGGCTCATTAGAGTATTACAACAATCTTTCATTAGATGAATTTAAAAGATTTTATATAGTAAGAAATCCAAAAAGAGGCACAGTACGAGCATGGCATGGACATAAAGTCGAATCAAAGCTTATTAAAGTCTTACAAGGCATATTTATAGTTTGTCTTATAAAGATTGACAATTGGGAAAAACCTTCAAAAAATATTGAAATTTTGGAATATGAATTTAATAATGATTCAGGATTAATCTATGTTCCTCCAGGGTATGCAAATGGTGCAATGAATGTTGCTTCTGATTCTGAAATAATGTATTTTTCAAACTTGTCTCTTGAAGAGTCTGCAAAAGACGATATTAGATTTAAATCAAACTATTGGGATCCATGGGAAAAATATTCACCGGAAATTTATGAGTGATAACAACATATTAGTTCTTGGCGCTAACGGGATGCTCGGAAAAATGGTCTCCTTATATTTAAAGTCAAATAATGAACTTAATGTTTTTGTAACTTCTAGGAGCAAAAATTCTTTTATCGAAAAAAATTTTGAAAAAAAATATTCTATTTTTCAATTATCTGACAATTACTACGATAATCTTAAAAAAATTGTAAATAATAAAATTGATTTTATTGTTAACTGTATTGGAGTCATTAAACCAAAAATAGATGAGAATGATTCAATTTCAATTCAAGAAACTATATTAACAAACTCATATTTTCCAATTGATCTCCAAAATCTTGCTTTTGAAAACCAAATTAAATATATTCAGATTGGTACAGACTGTGTTTTTTCTGGTAATGATGGTTCTTATACTGAAACATCATTTATGGATGCAATAGACTTATATGGAAAATCAAAAATAGTTGGTGAAATCGAGGGAACAAATAAATCTTTGATAAGATCAAGCATTATTGGACCCGAGCAAAGTATAGGATTTTCCCTTATGAACTGGTTTCTTAATAATACTCAACAAGAAATTTCTGGGTACAAAAACCATTTATGGAATGGAGTTACAACTTTAAATTTTGCAAAAGTAGTAGAAGGATTTATCTTAAGTAATGAATTTAATTTCAAAACACAACATTTAATTCCAAAAAACACAATAACAAAAGCGAATTTATTAGAGGAATTTAAGAAACATTTCAATAAAGACATAGGTATTAAACATATCGATGCTGAAGAAATTATTGATAGAACTCTATTAACTAATAATAAACAGGTAAATGAAAAATTATGGAAATGTGCTGGATATTCTTCAATTCCAACTGTAGAAGAAAACATTGAAGAACTAGCAAATTCTGAAATTACAAATAAAATAATGAAACAATGAAAGATTTAGCAATCATATTGGGTATAAGGCCTGACGTAATAAGGGCAAGTAAAATACTAAAATTATTAAAAAATCAAAGTGATATTGAATTTGATTTTATTTGGTCTGGCCAACATTATTCGGAAAATATGAAAGACACATTTTTCAAACAACTTAATGTGCCTAAACCTGATTTTGAATTTGAAATTAATAAAGGAAGTGATGCAGATATTGTTTCTTCAACAATTAAGAATTTGTTTAATCACTTTAATGACCATAAATATAAAGCTGCCGTATTTCTTGGAGATACAAATACGGTTATGGGATCAATTGCAGCTGCTCAGCATAATATTCCAATAGTTCATATTGAAGGCTGTATGCGATCTTACGACTGGAGGATGCCTGAAGAAAAATATAGAACAGTAATAGATCATTTATCTGATAGGATTTACGCTTACTTAGAAAATTACAAATCTCAAGGTCTTAATGAAGGTATAAGTGAAAACATTATAAAGGTAACAGGGAATCCTATTGTGGATATAATCAATGATAATTTAAAGTACTTTGATTCTGGTCAAGATTATCTATCCGAAGATATTCTTAATTTTTCTAATGAGAAATTTGTTTTGGCTACATGTCATAGGAGAGAGAATATCCTAGATAAAAAAAGTTTTGAAAACATTATTAACTTATTTAATGAAATTGAAGACGTAAATGTAATTTTTCCAATGGGTTACAAGACACAAGAAATATTGAGACAATCAAATGTAAATCTAAGTAATAATGTAAAGATTATTGATCCCATAGGATATTTAG
>Ga0310343_10000453_pt1 | contig 19477 bp, 29 predicted proteins | sample HC15DNA2025_MG_FD_203519 | JGI IMG/M metagenome (GOLD analysis project Ga0310343, IMG submission 203519) | Marine microbial communities from station ALOHA, North Pacific Subtropical Gyre - HC15-DNA-20-25_MG | ecosystem: Environmental > Aquatic > Marine > Oceanic | place: Pacific Ocean: North... | reverse complement strand
GTTCGATGAATCAAAAACAAGAATTGCCACAAGCATCTCTTGTTCATAATTATAATACATTTGGTATAAAATGTAATAATGAACCAAATAATATTTATTTTATAGTCACTTTTTACAAAATATCTAGGGAATATTCGTATTTATTTTTGATATATATGTTATTATTAAAAATAGGAAAATTGGGAATATATATCATGTTTTTATTTTGTATTTGTAGTCAAATTATACAATTTATACATTTTTTATTACATTAATTAGGTGTTCCAAAAAACCATCTACTAAAACTAACCACAGCACTAACAATTAATGGACCTCCATATACAATACCGCCAATACATAATAATATTAACACAGGTGGTAATACAATAATTGTAAGTACTAATTTAAAAAATGAATAAACAAGTAATCCTAAAAATTCACTGTCATCGTTTGCGCTTTTCGTATCTGAATAAATAAAACTAGATATATTGCCTGAAATATTATTTTTATCTTTTTTTGCTTCTAATATAGGTTGAATTGCTTCTGCAAGAAGTCCTTCTCGACTTCTTTTACATGAGCTACATAAATGTATTATGATTATGAAACTTAACAGATAAAAAATCTTAGTATTATTGTTCATTATAATACTAAGATATAAATAAAATTGAAATATCATTCATTTAATCCACCATTGTTATTATTATGGAAAAACATACATTTTCCGTAGGACATATGAATTTTTCTTTTCCAAAAAAGGCGTTATTGTATTATCCATGGTTGAATAAAATGTTTGGATATGGTGAATGCGGAGAAAGTAAACAAGTATTGGAAACGAATTTAATTGAATTTATGAGTGATATAGAACATCATATAATACGAAAAGTATTGATATGCTTAAAGACACTTGAAACAACCTATCAGAATATGTCTTTTAAAAATATGAAACCACTTGAATTAGAGCTTGAAGAAACCATGAGTCATATTGAATCATTTTTGTCCAATGGACCCGGCGCCACAAAAGGTTTTGATATTCCTTATCAATGTATTCATTGTAATATAACTAGTATGGTACCTAAGCCTCCGCGACCATTTATATCACATAATATAAAAGAATATAAATCAAATAATGGACCACCACACATGATTTGTATTCAGTGTGGAATAAATTGGTATATTGGTGTACAACAACAAGGTTTAACGTGTTTGATCAATGATGTCGAATGTATACATCAATGGAAATAAAATTGAAATACTGTAAATTATGTTTCGTATAAATAATATTGTTCTATGATATGGAGTTATTGCACGAAGAAATAATGGAAAATACAATTAGTTTTTCCGATGAAAAAAACGAGTTAAAGTGTGACATACATATTACTGCGAAAAAGTTAAAAGATGGTTGTTATATGTTATCTTACGTGAATACTTATAGTGGAGATATCAATCGTTCCAAAGAATTACATCCACTACATTGTAAATCGATTCAAGATGATGACGAATCTATGTTAGAAGGATTAATTGTAACTGGGAATCCAATTACGGATCATATGGTATCGTGCTTGATGAGCAAGGATGATTCATCTAAGAAAATCTATGATACTGGTTGTCGTCCATTTCATGATTATTGTGGAGAAGTGATGCGGGCATTGGTTGAATTAGAATTTTAAATGAGTTACCATTCTTCGTATATATTAATTCGTCCTCTTCGTAAATATGCACTATCCATACAATCTATATTTTTTTTATCTTTATTGGATATCAATAGTACAATCATATATGGATAAAGCCCAAATCCGACTTTATCTAAAAACTGATTCCAAGTGGCTTTATTATAAATTTCGGATTTATAATGTTTGTGTTTGGGAATTTGTTCATTATGAATTTTTGTTAACAAAATATCTGCTTCATCTAATACCATAATCAATGGTTTATTTGGCGATACTTTCCGAGCCCGATGATATAATGTATCAAGAGAACTACCTGGGTCCGTGGGATCATATTCATCTGTTAAATAACAATTTAATTTTTGCGCCATCAAATAGGCAAAAAATGTTTTTCCTTTACCAGGGTTTCCACTTAAATATATTTTACAATAATTATTTTTTTTATAAAATTGCATAATATTAAAAAATAATGTTTGCTGACAATCATACCATTCTAAATGAGAATGTTGGTTTTTTAAATCTATTTGCCGTTCATTAATGAAAAAATTCCCGTATCCTCCGGAAAAACTCAAATAAGAAATAGAATCGGATTCCAAAGAATCTTCTTTTGATTTATTTGATGGAATACATTGTTTGTCTAGTTCAATTTCTTTTTTTGTGTATTGATCGTACATCAATGTATTTAAGGTGTTTTTTCTTGTAAAAATCCATAAACGGGAATCATAAATGGATTCCGTTACATAGGCAATATAAGCTGGAAATAATGCATTATGGATGACTAATCTCAACGGTTCTTTATTTTCATCGTAACAAAAACACATATTTTTTTTCATATTTTTCATTATTTTTGTTTTTATTTCTGTGTTATCAATAATGTACAAATTGTATGAAAAAAAGAATTGAATAATTATTTGTAAAAATGGCATAATATTTTCAACAATTTGATGAAAATGAATTAAACTAGTTACAATAATATACAAATTTGATATTGGAAATGTATGCATCGTTGAATGTATTAAAATGTATTATTTAAATATTTTATGTAATATTATATAATGACGTTATTGAATATATCAAATAATATTTTATTATCTCATTATTTACCTCATGTAAAATGTAAAGGAAAGACAAATTTGGATACAAATTTACATTTATATCCAAATACTAATCAGATATTAACTATATTATGGAGACAAATGGATCTGGGACATATCCATTGTTGTAAAAAAATCAATATTCAAAATTTCCCTAACGAAATAATGGATGAAATTATAAGTTATTTGTATCCTCATTATGTAAGTGTATCTTATGTCATTTCTTTTTGGGATAATATTTTTATGGATCAATTTATAAGTTTGCGATATTACGAACAACTAAAAAACAATGGTTACAGTGAAACAAGATTGTTTATCATTGAAATGTATGTACATTTGTTATCTAAACATAAAATAGAGAATCGTTATATTATATAAAAATTGAAATATATATAGATGTTATATATTTCAAACATGTACTTGTTACTTCCAGATGAATTATTACAACTAATATTTACTTTTATACAACCATCTCTAACGACTCGATGTATTAACCGTAAATATTTAAAAAAAACAGATTCTACTTTAAAATTTATCTATCCATATCATTTTAATGATATTTATTATTTACAATCATTGCGAATAAAACCGACTTACAAATCACTTTGTATTTATTTTCCACAACATATTGGATTTACAATTACACAAAAACAACAATGTCAGGGATATACAAAAAAAGGTCATCGTTGTACACGTTATTGTTATGGTAAATTGTGTTATCACCATAATAATACACTTTATATGTATAAAAATAGTAAAATGTTTCATTATTTAATGAAAGATGTTCTGTGAAAGAGTTAATTAAAATTGATTTTTTTACATAGCATAATACAATTACATTATATTATGGATAATATTCCATATTGTCATCGAATGAAAATGATGATAGATTCTATATTGCTATTGAAATTACAAACTGGTTGGGATAAAATTCATTATAATATTAGAAAATCGTCTTTGTATTTAAAAAAAACATCCAGTTTATTCATACCTTATGATATGATATATGAACATATTCTTCGAGCAAATACTATGGTTTATTTTAAAAATGGTAAAACCTTTACATGGTTAAAGAGAATGAGAACAAATCCAAATACATATTATTATTGTCCTTCTTATATGAATAATGTACAAAATTTATTTTCAACAAATAGTTATGGATATTTTTTAGACGATGTATACGAATCATCTGATAGTGATTATTAAGGTATAGAAAAACAGGCAATATTTTCATCAACATCCTCATCATGATGTTCTAGTTCTCGTTGTATTTTTTCTAATTCAATTATTTCATTTTTTTCTTCATTGTCTTTATTACTTGTTAGAGTATTTTTTGTTGATTTTTCTAAAAAATCATTTATCCAGCGATTAATTCCAACTTTTAACTCTTTTTCCGTTTTTGCTTGTTGTAATTTTTTAAGTTTCATTTTATGAAGCATATAACGCCGTTTTGATGATATTTCTGAACGAAATTTAGTTGGATTGTCCATTTCCTGGGCATATTGGCTACATAATTCTTGCTTTTTTACAATAATATCGTGCATTTGTTCTTTGAGTTTATGTTCTAAGTGATTCCATTCTTCAAAACAAATTTCATAATTTTGATTTTGTTGAGAATCGAAACCAATCATATCAGATAAATGATGGGCAACGTGTTCCCCTGGTGTATCTTCACGAGTTTTCCAATAATTATGACTTGACCATGATTCTAATATATCATTTCGAGAACATATTTCAATCAAAAATTCAGCAAAAGCACAACGAAGACGGTATAAGGATTCTTTTTTTTCTTCTAATTTCACAAATTTTGAAATAGAAAGTAATAATCCAGTATACGTACTGATACAAAGACTAGTTAAATGAATTGTTGTGTTACTGTTATGAATGTAATGTTGTGATGCTAATAAAAAAGATGCGACACTTGATAAACAAATGATAGAAATATGAATCATATTCAAATAATATTGATATACGTTATATTTTTCATCTAGTACGTTTAATAAATCTTCCATATCTTTTTTAATTTTGTTATTGTATTTCATATAACTATCTATTTTTAGTTTTATATTTTTGAATTTACGGTCTTTTTGAATAAGAATTTCCATTTCACTAAGTTCTTCTGATTCTTTTTCCATATTTATATACTTATTGATTATAAATAAAAATTGATATTGTTTTAAAATATATCATACAGAATAAAAAAGAATGTCGGCATTATCTGTATTTCTTGAAAACCCAAAAACGTTCAAACATGAACAAATTACATTTTGTGTTCGAGGTACAAATATTTCATTGTATGAAAGTTCGTCTATCTTTTGTTTTTCTAAAATGTTAAGCGCCATACTAGAACGATGGTGGAAAGATTGCTTGCCAAATCTTGATGTTGATCCACAATCATTTCATTTTCTTGTTGATTATTGTAATCATATACAAGAATCCCAAGAAAATCCTTCCAAAATAAATGAGTTATTGACAAAATTATACAATGAAAAAATAATGTCAAATCCACAATATATTCATGCCGCTATATATTTAGAAATGAATCTTGAATCATTTGAATGGTTGGTGAAAGAAGATTGGTATTGTCATAATGAACAAATGACTGCTTTAAATGTGTGTGTAAAACATAAAGAATGGCATTATGTAGATTGCTTCGTGTATATTGCGTTTATGCTAAAAGAAAAAGAGGAAATGTTTGATGATGTTATATTAACGATAAGGAAGGGAATTGATGATGATTATCCTCAAAAAACACTATTACGTTGTATACATTTGGAAATTAGTTGGCCTTGTTATGGAGAAATTGTCGAACCAGGAATGAATCCATCGTACCAACAAATACAACATTATCAACCAGATAAATTGGTATTTGGTATGAATAGTCATGGTAATTATAGTGTCCAGTACTCTTCTATATGCTATAAGCCATTAGATACAATTATAGAAGAAACGAAAAAATGTACGAATCCGAGAACAAGAGAGTTTTGTGAAAAGATTATTGCTTATATCCCAGGGTATAATAATATATGTAAACGAAAATTGTAATTATGTATTTTAAAATAAAGTCCAATTATTGATTTTATAATCTCTGTTTGTAAATTTATTCAAATTATTTGGATAATATTTGTTAATAAATACATCCATATTAGTGACTCCCATAGACAAATTACATTCAGAACAAATTGGAACAATGTTGTCTACTGTCACCAAACCCCCATTTTTTTCGGAAATGATATGTCCACCGATAAAAGATTTAGAATTGATAGAAGTAGTTCTACAACATAAACATATTGAATCTCCTACGTTAGAGCCTATATACTTATCCCAAGAATCATTTTTTATTTTTTTTGGTATTTTTGTCTTAGAAGAAGACGAAAATTTTTTAATTATTTTTCCGGTTTGTTCTTCAACTATTTTTTTAGCCCATTCATATCCGTAATCTTCATTTTGATGTGTAAATAGTCCTAAATACAACCCAGTTTCATGAGCTTTTCGATAAACATTGTCATTAATATTTTTGAATGAAGATATATCCCAAGAACTTAATTTTTTGTTATATGTTACAACCAATTGTTGTAATTTATGAGAACTATCAATATTTAGCTGTTCACAAATAAAAGCTAATGATTCTTGGAAAAAATTAAAGTAAATATGAGGGCGTCTGGCTCTGGAAGATTTAGACCATATTGATGGATACTTATTTTGAAAAAAAGAAGCAACAGTCTCTGGTGTTTGTTTATTTAGAGAACTAAAACAGGAAAAATCAGGCAACGGAGTGTTTTTATTAATCATGTTATAGTTAAATTCAATTTGTTCTAGGGATGAAACAGATACTAAAAGAATGTAAACCTTTATGTTATGAGAGTGTTGTTGGAATAACTTTTCCAAAGCTTCAAACCGATGTTGTCCGTCAACTAAGTAATATTTCTGGTCAAAATGATGAATATTTATAGGACCAGAAGCTGTAAAATTAAAGTAACCATGCTCTTTAAAAAAGTCTAACTGAAATTGAATTATATCTTGAACTTTTGTGGAGTCAATTACTCGTTGAATATGAGGCTTGATAATATCTAATTCAATAAGTTGTTTCATCGTTTTGATTTCTATTTGAGTATTATTAAGTGAAAACATAATAGTTAATGATGACATAGTATTTAAGTAGTTTTAAAATAATGTTGGCGGTCGTTAATCTCTTATATGAAAAAATGAGTATATTTATATATTTCAAGATATATATGAGTGATTATTTAAAAGAACAAATCATCACATACATGGGAAACAAACGTAAATTACTTTACAAAATTGAAGAAATCATACAAATCATAGAAGAAAAAGAAGGAAGATCTTTACATATTGGAGATGGATTTGCCGGTTCAGGGGTTGTTTCAAGATTATTTAAGAAATACGCAAAAACGTTATATACAAATGATATTGCTGATTATAGTGAAACATTAAATAAATGTTTTTTATCTAATATAAATGAACAAGAACACCATATTATTTGTGAATATATCGAAACCGCAAACAAGCATGCAAATGAAAAAACAACAATATTTAACAAACCGTATATAAGCGGTACATGGTCTCCAAAAGGCGAAATTACTGAAAAAAGTCGTGTTTATTTTACCGAAGAAAATGGGGAAAGAATCGATATAATTCGTAATTATATTGATACATTACCGGATATATATAAACCATATGTGTTAGCACCTTTAATTATTGAATGTTCTATACATAACAATACAAGCGGTCATTTTTCAGCCTTCTATAAAAATGAACAAGGTAAAGGTCAATATGGCGGGAAAAATCATATTGATTTAAAACGAATTACTCAACCCATCACTTTAAAAATGCCCTTATATCATAATAGCAAATGTAAAGTAGTCGTGAATAAAATGAATACGAATGAATGGGTCAAAACATTACCAAAGTTAGATTTAGTATATTACGATCCTCCGTATAACAAACATCCATATAGTATTTATTATTTTTTATTAAACATTATCAATAATTGGGAATGTATTGATATACCAGATACCAATCGTGGTCAGCCGTTGAATTGGGAAAAATCGAATTATAATAGTAGTTGTTATGCAGAAAAGTCTCTTACTGATTTAATAAAAAATACGAATTCAACCTATATTTTATTATCTTACAACAATGGTGGAATTATAAAATTAGATAAACTGGATGAAATATTGAGTACTTATGGAGAAGTTACAAAAATTCCAGTTGAACATAAAACATACAATAAGTTGAAAGGTATAAGTGAATATAAAAAAAAAGAAGAAAAAGAAAAAATCAAAGAATTTTTTTGGTTGCTGAAAAAAAATTGAAACAAAAATAGCCATGTCTTTTAGAGTTATCGTAAAACATAACATGAAACAAGCTCTATACGTTAAACAAAGGGTTTTTAAGAATCTTCATTTGAATGATGAACTTTTCGATACATTGGTTGAAAAAGGGTTTATTCGTGAAATGAAGGATTATTATATATTTTTCCCCTATGATGCCAATGAAAATGATTTACACATTTATTTTCCCAAAAACAGACCATTTATCAAAGAAGATTTTACAGTAGAACAGAAAGATGGTACCCGAATATGCGTTGTATAATAAACATAGTTAATTTAAAGAATCAAATTCAAATGATCGAAATAATAAACGTCTTTTTTCTTCTTTTTTATAATAATTTTTATTATGAATCGGTGATCTATTGTGTACTTGATTTGGTGTTATTCTTAGAGGAATAGAATGTGTATAAATATTTGTTTTATTTTGGTGTTCTATGTATTCAAACCAAGTATAGTTTTCATCATAACAATATTGTTGTATTATTTTAAAATCTTGATACATAATATTTTCGCGAATGGCGTTCCGACTTGGACTACTGGGCTGTTTCCAATTTGGATGTGTCCACTTTTCCCCCAATCCTAAAAAATCTTTTTTAATTCGTAACATTATATCACTTGGGATACCATGAATTTCCATGTATGTTATTATGATAATAGTTTATATTTTATTATTTAGATTTTTTATGTATATATCAATTCATAAAAAATTGAAACAAATAGTAGATAAATTATGATTCGCAAATTAATATGTCAAACATGGATAAGGAAGCATTTATCTCTTGTGCTTGCAACGGATTTACCAAAGTGAAAGAAAAACTACAAAAGAACTCGATAAATTCAGCGGATGCATTAATAGAGTTTATTAACTATGATGGAGAAAACAACGACCATTACACCGAACTATTTTGTTTGACCTATATTCTATTGGAAAAAAGTAAGGAAGGCATGAATCAAATTTCACCAAACGCATATGATAAACTTGTGAATCACTTGGTGGATACTTATGCGAGTAAAGAAATATAATTTAAAATGTATATAAAATTGAAATTACAAACATAGTATCTTCTTAATAAACAAAAATATTATGGAATACATGTCACCAACTGAAAGAGATTCTCACATAAACTGTACTAATGTAGATGCGTTCAAAAAAGTTGGAATTGTTATAAACATATGTTATGGTGGATTCGGAATATCCGAGTGGGCACGTCAACAGTTCAAGGAACGTGCCCGAGCAGATGGATATATTCCACAACCAGAAAGAACCGACGAGAAATTGATAGAATTGATTGAAGCCCATGGCAGTAGAGTAAATGGACTATGCTCTTCATTAATCATAGAGTATATACCAAATGACTATTATATAAATAAATGTTATAGAATCGATGAGTATGATGGTTCGGAAACATTAGTATTACTACACAATAAATATAAACTAAAAAAAATAACTGAAATTATACAAAACGAAAAGTTAAGTGAAAGCGTTCGCATAGAACAAACAAAACAACTTCTAGATCTTTTTGAGGAAATTGTAGATTAAATAAATAATAGTTGTCTCAATTATTTTCCAACTTTGTACATAGCTGATTTATGAGCATTTTTGAATGAATACCCTTTTTTCATCATTTTTTTCATATGAATCATGTGACGTCTAGTATGTTTCTTAGCGTGTTTTTTTATTTTGATATTATTAATCTTTTTGATTCTTTTTCGAGTTTTATATTTTGAAAAACTACCTCCTTTGCGGCCATTGGGGTTGACTAAACGAAGACTAAATTTACCATTACTTTTTAGATTACTTTTTAAAAAGTTATTTAATACCTCAATTTTCCTTTCAGCCTTTTCTTTTTCTTCACGAAGTTGAGTATAATGATTATCATATCCATCGAGATATTTTTTATATTCTATTAATATATCATTGATTTTTTCATCAACTAAACTTATTAAACTTTGTCTTAATTCATTTTTTGCTGTATCAACACTGGACTCTAATGTATGGTTAACTAAACTTATTAAACTTTGTCTTAATTCATTTTTTGCTGTATCAATTCTTGACTCTAATGTATGGTTAACTAAACTTATTAAACTTTGTCTTAATTCAGTTTTTACTGTATCAATTCTTGACTCTAATGTATCAGTATCATCCATAATATATAAATCAGACATTAAAAATTATCAATATTCTTTATTATCGTTTTCCAATAAATTGAATAATTCTCGTATTTTACGAAGACGATAAAACGCCCACAAATAATCATTGGTCCCTATATCATAATACATCACATCAAAATCATCTTCGTCTTTATATTTTTTTAATTGTTTAACGTAATCGTCGTACCATAATGTTTTGATGGAATCGTAATTGACTTCTTCTTGGTGTAGAAAACTTTTAATAAGAATCATCATGTCTTCGTTGAGAAATGGTGATTTGCTAGTTGCAAAAAGTCCACTCATACGATACAAATTGAATTTTCTTAATGAAGGCGCAAGTTGATTTTTATTTGGAAGATCATCTAAATTCCATGTAATATTACAAAAAGAAGGGTGTGCTAACGTGGGTTTAAACCATGAGTATATTTGTTCTAGCGAATCTTTATCAAAATCCATTATAATATATAGTTAAAATTTTAATAGTAAATGATTCAATTTTATGGTTCGATTTACGAAAAATGGAGATGTGTACGATATTCAAGAGCCAATTTTCGTGCCGTCGTTCGTCTATTATAATATGTAATTTCAAGATCGGGATTTGCGCCGGCACTCAAAAGGGCGTTTATTTCTTTCTGGGCATTTTTCGAGGACGCATTGACAACCATAATAAGTGGAGTAATTTCAGACAATTCTTCATTCGTCTCCTTGTGTACCACTTTTCCAATGGCATTTGGATTTTGCGCATCTATCATTATTGTAGTCTTATCGCTCTTATGGTTGTTCTTGTTGTAGTTCATGTTGGATATTTTTTAATATTATCAATCAATGTACTATATATGTGTTTCAATTTTATTTTCAATATGGTTTGAATATTTAAAGTAAAACTCATAATGATGTAAATATATAATGAATAAAAATTAAAAATAGGTTGTGTTTTTGAACTGTATAATTGGATATTTATGAAGTAGTATGATTTTTTATTGGATTGAGTTAATATATATTATCCACATATTCGCAAAGAAACCATCCAATTGTCACCATATTCAACAAATAGAAGAAAGAAGTCATGGTTGTGAACATCAATCCTCCCAAAGATAAAATCAACCAAGCCATGAGGCTATCGTGATGCAACGGAGCGCGTCGATGTTCGCAACGAAACATAAATCCGATTGCAATCGCAATAAAAGTAAGAAATGCGTAAGCGTAAGAAAGAGCCATGAGACTTGCCATTTTTGATATTGTTAACATATATGGACTATAATCACTTGTTTCAATTTTTTCTTGTCCCTTTTTGATAAAAATAGAATGATTATTTTAAACATTTGCTTCCATAAATTCTTTAATTGCCCAATGTGGTATCCCTCTTACTTTACACCAGGAATAATCATCGTATTCTGGCCATGTTTTCAACCATGGATTCCTGTGACGGAGAATATCTTCTACACTTAAATAGTTTTGGTCAAGTTCTACTAGTTCTTGTTCGCTTTGCCAACGTGGAGGACAAATGATCATTTTATGTTTACACCACTGTACCCATGTATATTGGTAGTAGAATGAATACTTCCATGAAGAAGCACATTCAAAGTCATTCCACCAAGGATCCCATAAAATCTTCCAAATATTACTAGAACCTTGTCGCCAATTTGGTCGCAATGTAGCTGCGCACGGTTGCGCGTATTCCTTGATTATTGATTCTATTTCAGGAGGAAATTTCATATTATAAATTAGATATGTGATATATGATGAAAAAATATTTAAATATTTCATCATATTTGTAATAAAAAAAATAAAAAAGTGGTTTCTAGATGATGATATACAAAATAGCGCGCGCATGGTTGTTTGGGTGAAATATTTTATTCGGTAATCTCTTGCTGTGCTGCAATAATATTTGCGATGCGTTGGCTACGTCGCAATGATTTGTCCATGTTTTTTTTCGCATGGAGAAGCGCCGTTTCCGCTTTACTTATACATATTCCATTGGCTTTTTGTATTTTTTTAAATTCATCAATTGTATTGGTCAAATGTTTATAATAATATTTCACATCTTTCCATGAAGTTGTTTCGTCCAATAGCTGTAAAGAGTCGTCGCAAAATTCGGTCGATGGAAGATCGCCATCATTATGATTACAATACAATTGGATAGCCCATTTGACTACATTGTTAGTCTGCTGTCTTGCGCGAGTTCGCTCTTTGCTTCGACTTTTCATTTCGTCCTTTTTAAGACAATCAAGTGCTTCGATTTGGGTTTGTTGAATGGAATAAGCCATAATGATACTTCTTGAATACACATCCTAGTATACTTGATTCAATTTTTTTATTAGTAACAAAACTTTTAAAAATAAAAAAATCTACTATATTTATTTCATAACTCCACCTATAATTCGTATAATTTAAAATTAGTTATTGTTTTCTCTAACATTATTGGGTGATTTGGATTGTTTTTTATTTGACCCATGTGCCCCTTTCCACACAATACACTCGTCACCACTTTGTATTCCATTGTCGTCATTTTCTTCGTCACACCAATCTCCCCAACTCATAACGTTCCCCTTTTGCTGCTCTTCCCAAAAGGCACGACCCAACATAAAGAGTTCTTCTTGTTTGGTGATTTCTCCTTCTTCTACTTCATCATCGGTGTTCAAAGCTGCAAATGAATTGTGATACTTCATGATATTTTGTATTCGTTTTTGTCTATTTTATTGAATCAATTTTTTTCTCTAAATAAACTCGAGCATTTTGTTGTTCAAATTGGTATGTCCAATACCTGTGTGCGCAAATATATTGGCCTCTTTAAATTTTTTTTGATTAGAAACGCGGGTAATAAACTCATTTTTTGCCCACTTTGGAACCTCTCGCACTTTGCACCAAGAGTGGTCATCGGGGTGGGGCCATGTTCTAGACCATGGACGGCAGTGACGGATGATATCTTCGTGAGTCAAGTAGTCTTCGTCAAGCTCGGCTTCTTCGCGACGACTCCGCTGGCGCGGAGGACCGATGATCATTTTATCTTTACACCAGTCGACCCAACTATATCCTTCTTGTAAGAAACCGCACTCCTCAAAATCATACCACCAAGGGTCTGATACAAGTTCCCAAATGATACTGGATCCATTTCGCCAATCGGAACGCGTGGTAGCACAGCACATGGTTGTGTGTATTGCTTGATTCGCGATTCGATTTCGAGAAAAGATAATATCGTATGGGTACATTTCATGTATGACGAAAAAACATTTCAATTTTTTCACGCGAAAAAAAAATGCGAATTCTATATGTGGTGATAAATAATTAATTTCAAACAAATGTCATGATCTGTGCGTTGAGGTTGCTGTGACCAACGCCGCGAAAAAGGCGAGCAATTTTCAAGTTTTTTCTGGCTTTGATTCGCACTTGCGCTCTTTTTTTGAGCATCATAATGCGAATGAGGCACTTAAATATAGTGCGATATTTCAGGAAAATGATGTGAACGTGGGAACCATTTTTTACATATTCTGGATTTCCTTTTCTTGGCCAATAGACCTTGATGTACTCTCCATGCGTGTGTATTCTCCACTTCATTAGTGGCCTGTCCCTCCCAAACCCGCCTTCAGAGGCATAGTGGCAGTTGTCCCATGAGCTTCTGGCCAACTGAATGAGATAATAGCGTTTGTCAAACTCAAAATTAGAGCATTTGAATCCACCAATGGATTTGATGATAAAAGGATAATAACCAACCGAATTCATGTTGTTTTTGTATCTTCAATGTCATAATGGTATAGTTTCAATTTTTTATTTCTAAAAAAATTGAACCCATTTTCTCACATAATCAGTGTCAACAACCACCATAACCACCACAACCACCATCACAATGTACACGCTTATCCAACTGAGTCAATCCACCAAGACGGAACTGCAATCCATTTGTCTTAATTATGGACTTAAAAGCAGCGGAAATATGAGCGAGCTGATCCCACGTATTCGTTTTCACCAAGAAAAAATCAAGAAAAAAGAAGAAGCCAAGAAACAACTCCTGGAGTACGGCGCCAAACCTCGGTGCGAGGAGTTTGAAAAGATCATTCGCGCCTTTGACCTGTGGTGCGCAAAAGAAGGATTTTCCCCGTTTCAAGGATACATCACTACGGAAAAGGTAGATATCAACGAAATCCGAGCCGCATTCGCCAATTACAACGACAACGAGACCAATCCTCAATTGAGCGGATTTTTCTTCATGCTGTTCAACGTACACGACAACTGGGAGTTTTACGACACGACGGAGCAAGACCGGGAGTTTGATTGCGATTCCGAATATAATTCCAACTGGCTTGTAGCTGGAATGACAGAGATTTACGAGACAATATAGAGACAAAATGGGGGGTGGGTAGTATAGAATAAATATAAAAGCATCTTTTTTTTTTAACAAGAGTCAAATATGATAAAAAAATGGTTTATTCTAGATAGGACATAAGCAAAAGGTCTCTCTCTGTTTTCATTTTTGTATTTTTTGTTTTTTATAGTTTTTATAGTTTTTGAAGAATCGCGAGCATATCCTTGCATCGGTCGACGCTTGGCATTGACTTGTCTCCTGCGACGCCGGCGTCGTCGGTGCTCTCACGGAGACGACGTTCAAGCATATACAAAACCGTTAAACCATCGTAACACGGTGTCAAGTCACAATTGTGTTCACAGATGTATTCTTTCCACGTCCCCCACGCGTATTCCGAATCTTCCAATGAATCAACTTCGAACTTGAATTGGGTGGCGGAGGTATTGAGAACGTACATGTCATCAGTGATATACTCAACCGCCGTCGCAATCTGACCCAGTCGAAATGCGTAGAACTCACCTAATGGTTCTTGACCAATTTCCTCCCGCCGCTTGTTTTCTGGTTTCAAAAACTCATTCACGAGGTCGACCAATCGCTGTTCGGTTGGCTGCGAAAGAATTTCATACATCTTCTCCGGAGGAAGCATCATCATGATGGTGCGGTGATTGGCGATGGAAATGTCTTCCGCCCATGGCAGTGTTGGGTCCGGACGTCCCACAAACTGCCTAAACGCTGTATCCAACAACTCTGATGACATCTCGTCTGGAAGAGATGATATGAATGAATATGGAGTTGGGACTTGGCGAGCGAATTGAGTGCTAATAGACGTAGTGTTCTTTGTGATTTTTTTAAATATTTCTTCTCGGTTATAGTATTCCGCGCGCAGTTCGCCTCCGGACTCGTCACTGGGGATTGCTTTGGTACAGTTGATAGATTTTTCTGGATTTTCTAGATCTCCCATAACGATTCGGTTTTCAATTGCCAAATTCACAAATCGAACCCCAGCGAATCCCCACAAAGGAGCAATTTGTAGGAACCATTTGACTTCGAACACGCCGGAAGCACTAGGCGTGCTAGCGATTGTTTTGTTCACCATGGAGAGAAAATCTTCCAGCAAGCACAACACAAAAGTCGACGGTTGAAAACCATCTGTAAGCGTGGGACTCCAAATATCTTGATTTCCAAACTCTTTGGGGAATACTTTCCGCATACGGTTCACACGCTCCATCGCTTCTTTATCGCCGCCGCCGATTTTCGCACCTGGTACTTGGGCGAAAAACACAATATGATCTTTATCGAAGTGCTTCATCAGCAAATGCGCGGCAATTTCGTCGTCAATTTCGTTGCCCGCATCCATCGCTACCACAACAATATCTCTACCACTCTTCATTTTAATGGCCAACTTCTCAGACATGATAGTCTCGAAACACTGGTCGCGAGAACGAGGAGCCGAGGTTGTCGTTTGAGCGCTAAGTGAAGACATAAGTGAAGACATGATTGTATCTTGTTGTGTTTTATTTCGATTCTCTCTATGAACTCGTTTCAATTTTTTATAGTGATGTTTAAATAACATAAAAAAATGAACTATTATTTTAAAAATCTAACAAAAAGCGCGCGCATTATGGGTTGTTCTCTATGTTCTAAGGTGGAATGCGTTGAGGGTGTAATCGCATAAAACCCAACCAACTGTCACCATTGTCATGAGGTAAAAGACCGGCGTTATGTTGGTGAACACCAAACCACCGACGCTTACAAACGGCCAAGCGAAAATCGTATCTTGGTCCAGGGACTTCAACGAGTGTTCGCAGCGAAGAGCGTGACCAAAGACAACGCCGATCATCGTGAGAAACGCGTATGATACATTTCCAAACATATTGTATATGTTGTTGTTCTTATAGAATATTTGTATACAATAAAAAAAGTTCAATTTTTCTAGAAGGTACAAAAGGGCGCGCGCTTTTTATTATTTTTTATATTTTGCTTGTTGTTGTGTTGTTTACTCTTCGTTACTAGCTGCTGCTGCCGACCCACCCGCATTAGTGTTTTCTACTGACTCGGCACCATCTGTCTTGACCCCGTAATTGTTCCACCCCGCCACCACGTCTTTCGCCGCGGTAATTGCTGCGTCATACGCTTCAACAACCGCTTGTCCTTTTGAGGTGGTTCGGTTTGCAATGATTTCTCGCTGAGCGGCCTTGATAGACTCTTCGTCCTGTTCACTCATAATGCGAGGACGCGAAAAGGTCTGCTTCTTGCCGGTGTTCTTGCTGACGTTCCAAAACCACGGATGAGAATGGATGATCTTGATGCGAGAGCCGTTCTCGATGTCTTGGGCAAACGAATTCAGCCAATCAGGCACGCTGTTGGTGTCCCACTGTGACTCACCCAATGGCACAAAGAACACGAAAGCGATGTAGTAGAGTTGTCCGTTGCGGGTATCTTCTTTCATCACCATGTCAATGTGGTCGATTGGCGAGTTAGTCGTCCCAAGGAACGCCCAAAACACGTTTTCAATATACGCCTCATCGTGGTAGTGGGATACCCGAGGAAGGAAAATCGAAGGAATCTGAATGATCGACATGTTCGTAAGGTGTTGGTTGCTGGGTTTAGTTGATTCAAACATTTTGTTTCAATTTTTCGTGATTTCGCCTTCAACAACATGGCAAAATAACATGAAAAATTCAACGTGTTATTTGCTCTTTAATATCGTGTTATTTGCCCCTTAATATCGTGTTATTTGTGTATCGTGTTATTTGCCCCTTAATATCGTGTTATTTGTCCATTATTATCGTGTTATTTCTTGTATTTTTATGCGAATCAGTAGCGCATATAACTCGTGTCCATGCGATTTAAAATAATAAAATTGAATTCTTTTTCACACAATAAATGGAAGGTGCCAACTCGCAAAGTTGCCCGACCAGTGATTCTTGTACACTTGAAAAACTGAGGAAATATCAAATAGGTATATACTGGGATTCACAATTTGGCTGCGAGTCCGTGATACGGAGCCTGGCACGAAGTTGGAGAAAAAGGTACAGCGCCTACCTTTTGCCAAAACCATGGTAAGTCGAGTGAAGAGAAATCTTCGCTTGCGCCACACGCAGCGAGCCAACTGCATTAACCTAAAGAACGGATAGGGTTGACACAAAGGGTTTCCTGATGAGGAGAGGAATTAAAGAACGCTATGGCGCCTTTGTGGAGTGTGGTCTTGAGGAATAAAATGTTTATAGCCCATGGGGGAGGTAGAATTTTTTTCATTTGATGAAAAAATTGAAACATTTTTTCACACAATAAATGAAAGGCGCAGACTCGTAGGGTTGCCCAAACAGTTGATTCGTGTACACTCGAAAATACTAGTGCGGGATTAACAATCTGGCGCGAGTCCGTAATAATGTGCCGGCACGTGTAAGGAGGTTGCCAAACAACGGTAAGATGAGTGAAGAGAAATCTTCGCTTGCGCCACACGCAGCCAGCCAACTGCATAACCTAACTAGCGGATAGGGTTAACACAAAGGGTGTCCTGATGAGGAGAGGACTTAAAGAACGCTATGGCGCCTTTGTGGAGTGTGGTCTTGAGGAATAGAAATGTCTATAGCCCATGGGGGAGGTAGGATTTTTTTCATTTAATATTATCTTTTATTAAAAAATTGAAATATATAGTCGCGAAGACTATACATTCATCGATCATGCCTAACATTCGAGAAATCTTTCTCGAACACCAGTCGAGATTATTGACGGACAGAGCCGCGCATGCGGCCAAATCTCAGCAGATACGAAAACGGCGGAAAATTGCGACGGTTCATTCGCTGCGTGTGGCGTTTTACCGTACAAAAATCCCCAAGGCGATGTGTTTTCATGTTGCTCAGTATCTTCGTGTGGGATTCCCTGAATCTCAGGACATGCGGAAACGGCGGAAAATTGCGATGGTTCATTCGCTGTGTGTTGCGTTTTACCGAAAAAAAATCCCCAAAGACGTGTGTATTCATGTGGCTCAGTATCTTTGCGAGGATTTTCCCAAGATACCCACGTGTAAAAATGCGTTCAAGGTGATCACATCTTATAGCAAGCCTCCATCCGCCAATCTGAATCTACCTGGGGCTTGCCCATGGAATATATTTGACCAATACACCCACGTAGAGCCTGTCCACACCTGGTGGAATGAAGCTCGCGAGACGTTTCTGGATATAGTGTACCCAACCATTCCTGAACGAGTAGAACTGACATACGTCCCTGGTATGCGGTCGTATTTCGAGAGGATGTCACTAAAAGAGTTGAAGAGGACGTGTCGTGAAAAACACGTGAATTCAAGCGGCACCAAAGCGAAACTGGTTCAGAATCTATTGTACCAGTCGCTATGTGCTGACAGCGAAATCGTCCTTTATTAAATATTGCGCGCGCACCGTCGTATCATGTTTAAAAAAATTGAAATCATAAACTATTTTTTATTATTACAATCAATCTATATATCATGGTGGAAAAAAATCGTGATGCGGCCATCGCCCAGCTCAATCATGCTCTCGGTACACTTACACCGGCTGTTGACACAGCAACGGTTAGGCACCATCTTGATTATGTGAAGACACGCCTAAACGAATATATCAACACAGTGGAAGCGGTGTTGACATTCAAAGACGAGCAGCTCGTCGCGAAGCAGAATGAAATCAAGACAATGGAGAAGAGAATTCAGGATTTGGAGGAGGAAAATCGATCCTTGAGGGAGAAGCACAATTTGCCGCCTCTTCCACCGAATGAGGAAAACGATTGGGAGGAGGACGAGGAGGAGACAATTGAAGAACTGCAGGAAGAAAATCAACAACTGCGGTTGAAAAAGCACTCCTTGGAGGACCTAATTTCACAGTGTGAACCATCTATCCGCAATTACCTCTGTGGGCGGAATTGGCAAGCTTCGGAGGATGAGGAAAACGATTGCGAGGA
>Ga0310343_10000452_pt1 | contig 19493 bp, 15 predicted proteins | sample HC15DNA2025_MG_FD_203519 | JGI IMG/M metagenome (GOLD analysis project Ga0310343, IMG submission 203519) | Marine microbial communities from station ALOHA, North Pacific Subtropical Gyre - HC15-DNA-20-25_MG | ecosystem: Environmental > Aquatic > Marine > Oceanic | place: Pacific Ocean: North... | reverse complement strand
GAAATACACGTCTCCAACCAAATAATCCGCAAAGAACCTCAATCCCAACTCGAAGGCTATAAGGCGAATCGAATCGTACAGATATTTTCGATCCGCTTCGGTGAGAAATTTTTCCGCTTGCTTCAGATAACCTTTCACCAACGCTTCAAAGAGGTCCGTATCAATGTACACGTCGTTAAGATCCCGCGCTTCCTCACCAGCAGGATTACAGACAGAACGCACGCAATCTCCAAAATCATACTGAATCAAACCCGGCTTGACGGTATCCAAATCAACAATCGCCGTACCTTTTCCTGTAATGTCGTCGATCATGATATTCGATATTTTCGGATCCCCATGAATCGGCCGATGTTGCAATTCACCTCGCTCAAGAGCATCTTCCAGTGTCGACGCGAAGGACCGTCGGTCTTCTACAAACTCTCCAATTCTCCGGGCTTCAGAGGAAGCCGCTAATCGATCTTGGGCCTCATCCGTCTGAACCACTCTATCGTACTGCTTGAGATATTGCGGAGTCACGTGAAAACCGGGCAGTGTGTCCGCTAGCTCATCTGCAGGGAAGTCGGATATCACCTGCTGAAAATGTCCTAAGACGTAACCAGCTTCATGGGCATGCTCAGGATTCAAAACCGTTTCGTGAGAGGTCGCTGACGCTATCATAGAGAGCGCTCGCCAGTAATTGCCTTCAGCATCGAGATAGAAATCCCTGCCATTCTGAGTTTTAATCACGCGAGGCAACTGCCAGATCCTATTCGATTTCTCGGATTGGGTTTCCAGTTTATCGTGCGCGTAATCCGTGATCGCCTTGACATTCGATATCACCAAATCAGGCCTCGGAAACACCGCACCACTTATTCTCTGCAATACAAATTGATTTTCTGAATACGTTGTTCGCTTAATTACGCGAAAGGTATCATTAACGTTTCCAGTATCAATATTGAGGACAGTAACAACTTGGCCAGGCGCATCGAAGTGCGAAGCAATCGTTTCAGGACTCATAGAATTACGGGTACGCATAAAAGATATTCTATCGCGTGAACTAATCGAATTGAAAGCTCCTAAGTGAGAATTAGCCACGCCTGTTGGCAATATCAAAAATCCTCGCCATTTGGGTAAATAGCGCTATTTCCGATCAGTCAGCTAAGGATTCGGACTCTGAACGTTAAAGGATGCCGAGCTCGTCCCAAACCTGTCTTGTGGAGGTACCCTCTTGGATACGTTTTCGGGCGATATTTTCACCTCTCACCTTTTCTAAAGCCGCGATGATCACTTCGTTCTCGATTGATTTTGGTATGATCACGACACCATCGATATCGCCAACTACGATATCTCCAGGGCTCGCCTTTACCTGATTGGAGAATCGTATGGGGCAATCGTAATCGATTACGCGGCCGCGCACCCCTTGATCCTGACCATAAGATCCGAAAGAGAAGGTGGGGAATCCCATTTCGCAAATGCATTTAGTGTCGCGCGAGTGCCCTTCCATCACAGCTCCTACGGCGCCCCGATACCTGGCAGCATAGCTCATCAGTTCTCCCCATAGCGCGTAATTTGGAGACGCTCCCGCGCAAACATAAACCTCGTTCTCCTTCATGCTGTCGAGCGCATCCAGCATGACACCAAATGGAGCCTCCCGGTTCTCATGATGAATAGAGTGTCCCGCGCAGTCCGCTTCCAACACCGTTTTCGCCCGGCCCACGACAGCCATGCCATCTTGGAGCGGCCGTATTTCGGGTGGCAGGTATTGATGGGTGTGACCTAGGCCGTCCATCACATCACCAATCACGCACGAAAACAGTTCCTTCCCAATGGTAGCCAATTTTTCTTTATCAGTTTCGAAGTTCATATCCAATATTTCAGTCGGGCGTAGATCGATAGACTACTTCGACTAGAGATTTCCAATCCGGAGCATTCAACCTGTTTTTCATATCCTCTTGTGTCGGTCTCAAGTTTTCCGGCAATATGGAAACCGCTCTGAGGCGTCTAGCAGCTAGTTCTAAGTTTTCCGTGTCACATAGGCAGGCTAGCGAGGCGGAAAGAGCCTTTTGCTTCGATGATCGGATATGAGTACCTAAAGAAGAGATGTGTTGATTGGGCACATAGCTTGAGGAATCAACAGCTCTTCGTACTTTCTTCTTTGTCTCCTCTGATGTCTTTGCATGACCCATTGAGGCCAGAGAAACGATCATTCGCGAAATACCTGCTTTCTCCGCCACGTGTTTGAGGGTAATTTCTGAACCTTAGCCAAGTTAAAGGAACTGAATAGAGAGTATGGGGCTATGTCTACCGATATTCGATTAACTGATCCCAGATACGGGTATACTAGCTTTTTAGGCTCGGTGACACTGAGCGGTTTGACATGACCACTGGACTACATCTAATTCCACAGTGACGGCACCGTTTAAAGACACAGAATCCATGACCAATGCCACTACTCGAATTGCCCTGCTACTGCCCGTTCTATTGGGGACTCTAGCAATCGCTCTAGCTGAAAAACCCAACATCGTGCTAATTGTCTCAGACGACCACGGAACCGATGCACTCGGCTGCTATGGCAATCCTGTCATCGAGACGCCTGGCTTAGACAATCTCGCCGCGGACGGCACCCTTTTCACGGATGCCAATTGCACTACCGCCAGTTGCAGTCCGAGTCGATCCGTGATACTCACTGGACTCCACAATCATCGAAATGGGCAGTATGGTCTCCAACACAACTTTCACCACTATCAAAGCTTTGACGATATCGTCAGCTTACCAGTGGCCCTGAGCGAGAACGGTTACCGTACAGCTCGAATTGGCAAATTCCATGTAGCGCCGGAGTCTGTATTTGATTTCGATATCGTTCTTTCTGCGGGAGCCGCCAATGACCCCAAAACGATTGGCAGAAGCCCATGGGAAATGGCTGAGCAATCGCGCTCGGTTATCGAGGACAAAAGCGAAAATCCATTTTTCCTTTTTTACGCTACCGACGATCCCCATCGTTCAAACGCTTTTCTTTCTAACGGTCTCCCAACCTTCGATACCTACCCGGAACCCAATCGGTTCGGAAATCGTGATGAAGGCTATCCCGGTATCGATCCTGTCATTTACAATCCCGATGACGTTCTCATTCCTCCTTTCTTGCCCGACACACCCGCTTGCAGGGCGGAAATAGCTGAATACTACCAATCGGTCTCACGACTGGATCAAGGCGTCGCAAGAATCGTTGAGATCCTTAAGCAGGCTGATAAATACGACAACACGCTAATTATCTATCTTTCTGACAACGGTATCGCTTTCGCGGGAGCCAAAACCACGCTTTACGAGCCCGGAATGCGGCTTCCTCTCATCGTTCGCGAACCCGGCCAGAAACGAGGTGGCGGCGTCCAAAACGCAATGATTTCCTGGGTCGATATAGCCCCAACCATTTACGACTACGCCGGTGTCGATGTATCCGATATAGAGTTACATGGAAAATCTTTTCGCAAGGGTATAAGCGGCAGCCTGAGCGGATGGGATCGCGTCTACGCATCCCACACATCCCACGAAGTGACCATGTATTACCCTATGCGAGTGATTAAGACGCAACGCTATAAGCTGATTTTCAACATTGCTCACGGACTCGAGTTTCCTCTGGCGAAAGACCTCCTTCAATCGCCCACCTGGGTGTCCATGCAAGAACAAGGGCTCGAGCTTTACGGCAAGCGGACGCCAGACAGCTTGCTACATCGCGCGCGAATCGAAATGTACGACCTAAAGGCGGATCCACATGAGACCAACAATCTAGCTGACGACCCCAAGAAACGCTCCACTCGGGAACGTCTCGAACAGCAATTGAGAGAGTTCCAATTGGAAACAGGGGATCCTTGGGCAATCAAATGGGAACGCGAATAAGGAACTCAAGATGCCGCATTTCCTAAAACCAATCTCACTTCCTCTTCTCGCTCTCCTACTCTCCGCATGCGGGACAAGGGACGGGCTTCAGTTTACAGTCGCACCGACGTTGAAACCAAATTATACGTACAACGAATCGGCTGGAAATCTAAGATCGACCTAACGGAGTTGAATTCCGTCCAGGTCGACCCTACTGCAATGAGCAAATCCATTCGACTTTTTGGCAATGGTGGGCTTTTTTGCTTCGCTGGAATATTCCGGAATCACAAGCTCGGTCGTTATAGGGCCTTCGCTACGAGTCCAAAAAACTCCGTGATTCTGCGATGCCCAAATCGAACCATCATCCTTACCCCAGAAGATCCAGACGGATTCGCTGAGATGGTTCGAAACAAGATAGAGCTAAATTAAACGAGAGGGTCTATTTGATGGAGCGAATCGAAAGTCTTGAAAGTCTCCTCATTGGCTTGGGAATCACCAGCGTTATCCTATTCCTCGGTTCGGTCATCCTCATACCTCTAATTATCGCCTATCTTCCCAAGGACTATTTCACTCGCACGATCAAGCCCTTCAACCAGCTCAATCCTTTGCACATGATGGGGCGAGTCGCGAAAAATCTAATCGGCACCCTATTTCTGCTCTCCGGGCTCATCATGCTTTTCATTCCTGGGCAAGGGATTCTAACCATACTTCTCGGCTTGAGTTTGATAGACTTCACAGGCAAGCGACACCTCGAGACTCGTATACTCAATTCTCCCAAGGCTTACCGTTTGATTGAATGGTGCCGGAGCAAGTCTGGCCGTGAACCACTGATTATTCCCGGGCGAGTGGAATAGCTAACGCGTTCTTGAAACTACAGCGAGTCTGATCAACCTGATTCAGCGTCAGAATGCAACTGCCTGCCTTGGCGAAGCTCCAAGTGAAGACGGGCCCCGACGCGCTTGTCAAACCAAGATTGACGCGAAAACCTAGTCCCAAGATAATCAACCCACTACCTTTTCGCTCGCAAGCCAAGCTATCACTGTTTTGGGATGAGCCGCATGCAAACAATTCAGCTAGAAACGCCCGGTAAATTCCGTGTCATTGAAGAAAGTGTACCCCAGAAAGGTCACGGGGAAGCTCTCGTGGGCATCCGAAGCATCGGCGTATGCGGTACCGATATTCACGCCTTCCATGGTCGACAACCGTTTTTTGAATATCCTCGTATTCTCGGACATGAACTCGGCATCGAGATCCTCGAGATCGATGAAAATGATCTCGGCCTAAAAATCGGCGACAAATGCTCTGTCGAGCCGTATCTAAATAATCCCGCTACACCCGCATCTCGTTTAGGAAAGAGCAATTGCTGCGAAGAACTTGAAGTTCTAGGCGTTCATATCGACGGAGGCATGCGACCACTGCTTTCCTTGCCGATCCATAAACTCCATAAGGCAAATGATCTTAACTTTGATCAGCTCGCGCTGATCGAGACCATTTGTATCGGGGCTCATGGCATCGAAAGATCCCAACTAACTCCAGACGAAACGATACTTATCTTTGGAAGTGGCCCCATCGGGCTAGGAGCGATCCAATCCGCACAATCCGTCGGGGCACGAGTTATCGTAGCGGATATCAATCAAGATCGACTGGATTTTTGTCGGTATACTATAAAGGTTGCCCATACCCTGAAAGCCGATGAAGCCGACTTCGAGGACCAATTGCGGTTCCTTTGCAACGGGGACCTTCCTCAAGTGGTTCTCGACGCTACCGGAAATCGCCAATCCATGCAAAGGACGTTCTCTCTGACCGCTCATGGAGGCAGGATCGTTTTCCTCGGCCTTTTAATGGGAGAGATCACTTTCGACGACCCAAATTTCCACCGTCGCGAATTATCTGTTCTTGCCAGCCGTAACGCTACGCCGGATACATTTAAATCAGTGATCAATGCGGTATCCAGTGGATCCATCTATACCAAGCCCTGGGTTACTCACCATATGGAGCTGCTCGAAGTTCCCGAAAAATTCGAGGAGACCATCAAACAACCAGGCTTAATCAAGGCCGTGATCCACGTAGGCTAATAGCGAGGCTTTCGAATAATTGAGTCCGGCAGAGACGCATTCTCGCTATGCTGATCCCAAGGCCGAGAATGGCAAATAGCAAATTCGCGTTTACAGATGTTCCGAACTTCTAAAATATCTCACAACTCTTTGCATTAAGCCTTAAACCTTATTTTTCAGAATCTTCATGCTCATAGGTATCTCTCCAATAATCGGTCCTGAACTTCTCGATACTCTTTACCGTATGGGCCACGGCGATGAGATCGTCTTAGCTGATGCCCACTTTCCTGGCGAAAGCCTCGGTAGACGAGTCGTGCGGGCCGACGGTTTGGAGATTGCTCCGCTGCTCAAGGGAATTGCTCCCCTTTTTATCCTAGATCAATACGTCGACAATCCAGCAGTAATGATGGCTCCGTTTCAAGGCGATATGCTAGATTCTGGAGTCGAAGCTCGCTACTTGGACGCTTTGCGTCTCACTTGGCCCGATACGCAAAAGCCAGAACGCATGGAACGATTCGCCTTTTACGAACGGGCCAAGCAGGCATACGCCATAGTCATGACTAGAGAAACCGCTAAATACGGAAATATCATTCTAAAAAAAGGCGTTACGCCTTGCTGAAATAGTTTTTGGATGATCAAGTCCCTTTGGTGAACTATTACACGAAATCCTACTCCAAATTGTTCGAATCGCTCTCTCTATCGCATTCCAAGGAGGACACGATGAACCTCTTTGTAGGGGGCGAGTTTCAAAAATTTGGATACTTGGAGGAACGTATTCTAAGATCAATCGGATTAGAGTCTAATTGGAATATCGTAGACGTTGGCTGTGGCAGCGGGAGACTGGCATTGTGCCTAAAAGGGTTTCTTGAAGGCCAGTAATTGGGAACAGATCTAGTAGATGACGTTCTCGACTATGCGAACTCAATCGTTAACCGACCTAATTTTTCGTTCCATAGAGTCGAGGATTGCACCATACCTTCGACAGAGAATTTCGCAGATGCCATTGTGTTCTTTTCCGTTTTTACTCATTTGTATGACGAAGATTGTTTCCGCTATCTAAAGGAATCGAAACGAGTCAGCAAAAACAATGCTTTGATCGTTCTTTCCTTTTTCGATTTTGAAGAGCCAAACCACTGGTGGGTGTTCGATCAAGCTCTCAAGAACCCAGACCCGAACAAGGTGCCAAGCACCTTTCTCAGTAAATCCGCTCTCCGAAAATGGTGCGAGGTACTGCATCTAGAAATCGAATCGATATACGCCGGCTCAGAAGCCTGGATTCCAATCGAAAAGGATATTGGATTCGACGACCAATCTAATCCGACAGGAAACGCGGAATTTGGTCAATCAGTAGCCGTGATACGCACCAGCTCGTAGCTGCTAATCCGGTTGATCTATGTTCCCACCACGCACTCGTCACCTTGACAGTCTTTTTCGAGCTCCGCCGAATTAGCACTGGAAATCGCGGTACGCAAAACGACACCCGCATTAACCGCTGCCGATAGATCGGCGGTCGCTTTCAAGGTATCGTAAGAAATTCCCGATTTGATCGCTTCGTCCATCCTGCGACTGGAGCATTGTTGGCAGCCACGGGTTAGGGTTACCGCCAACCCAATCAGATGTTTCTCTCGGTCACTCAAGTCCAGCGAATCACCGGTCTCCTTCAATGCCGCGCTTGTTTTAAATTCTGAAGCATCCATATTGTCGCCTTTCGTTTAATGTTTAGAACGTACCCCAAATTTATCTGGTATGATGAGGGGTACTCAAGCCATAAACGATACGCTTCGGGTCCAGCATGCCCGTGAATGGAGGATCGAGCTCTTCGACTAAGCTCAGAACAGGCCGGTCCTCCCTGACTTCTTCAATTGGATCTTCAGGCCACAGGCTGGAAGCCTGTGCTACTTTATGTGCTGCAAGCTCTTCAAATACGCCACGAGATTCATTACGTGTTCGGCACTGATATCAAGGCTTGCGGCCGAAGGCATGAAGGATCGATGCAGATCTTCGAGTTTAGCTATTTGGTCTTGGTCGATTGCCATGTCGGCTCCACCAAACACTCTCAAAACGAGCGGATTCCCTTCAGATATGACGAAACCTTCGATCGTCTTGTTGTCTTTGGTAGTAACTCGGACGCTTTCAAATCCGTGAGAGATATCCGCCGATGGATCGATGATCGCCTTGATGAGAATTTCTGTGGGGTTTCCTTTAGCATATGCGGTCAAATCCGGACCAAACTCAATACCCTGATTGTCTAGCTTGTGGCACATATAGCATTGTGAGAGGACCCGCTTTCCTCGGCCCACGTCCGGCTCGTAGGAGAGCACTTCTTCGAGCGTGTGTTCCTGCTTAGCTTCGGGGAAAGAGGGTACGATGGCGTCGACGAGCCCCATGCTTCGACCCCCGAATTCTTCCATCAGATTGTACTGTCTCCAGTAGGACTTATCCCGATTCTCAATAAACCAGCGAGCTCTCGTCGTTACTTCCGCACCCTCCGCATTTTTGGCAATATCGACCATGGCTCGTGCTCCTTTCTCAGATTGCACATAGGCGATTGCCGTCAGCATATCAACTCGAAAGCTTACAGGCTTTGACGTATCCATGGCGTAGGCCTTCATGTCGTTCACAGCGGACTCTGGATGCAGGCGCCATGCAATATTCGCGAATTTAGCATCCCAATCAGAGGGATCACCCGCGCGCTTGCTTTTCAAATACGCATAGGCTTGCGCTTCTTCTAGAGCAACCGACGTCCCAATGGCTTCGAGATACCAACGGTCCTTGCCGTCATATCCATCAACGATGTCCAATAAAGTTTCCCGCATTTCTCCAAGCGGAACATCCCGAAGGGCCAGGGCTACTTCTCTACGAACAGCGGGCGAGGAATCGCGGGCCAGAATCGTAGCATGCGACATGTGGTTGCTTCCCGTCGATCGAAGGGCTCGAAACGCAGCGATACGCATTTGAGGATCGGTATGCTTCAAGCGTTCCTCCGCCAGTTTCACTCCCCTTTGTCCGAGATGGGGGAGCAAGAATACAGCTCGCGCTTGCACATATAGATTGTCATCGTCCAATAGCTTCGCAACCGCGCTTACAGCAGAGGCTCCTTTTTCTCTGAGCCCGTAAAAGGCCGACCCTCGTACATTGTGAGATGGGTTCTTAAACGCTTCGATCAGACCTTTGGTCGTTGAATAACCGATCTTCGGTGCCTTCATCTCCTCACCTTTGCGCGTGATGCGATAGATTGAGCCGACGCCCTTTTCATCGTAGGCTCCGTGGCCGCCAACGCGGGTATCGAACCAATCGGCTACGTAAATGGCTCCATCCGTACCAATCGCGATGTCCGAAGGACGGAACTGAAAACGAGCTTCACTATTGCGGGCATTCGTCTGAGCGAAATCAGCGCCATAGAACTTATCAGTCGGATTAGACCCGAAAAAATTGAATCGCTCTAGTGCGAAACCTGCGCTCTGAGGCCGTGGTTTGTATCCAAAAACTACATTCCGTGTAGGCTCGCAGGAAAGCAACATTCCATTGTATTCCTCCCCGAGAGCAGTTCCTTCGTAATAAGTAATCCCTGTCGGAGCTCCTCCGCCGTAAACATCACCGGCAGGAATCGTCCCGGGATCACCTTGGCGCCACTCGGCTTCCGCGGTACTTTGATCTGGCCTTCGTTCCGTTCTCCATGAGCGCAATCCATCTTCCGAAGTGAATCCAAGATTGCCGTACTCCATAAGCCAAGTCGTGCGGGCCGCAGGAGGATCGTCATTGTCGTTTTGGAAGACATCTCCGAAAGAAGTGATCGTCTGCTCGTAAGAATTACGGAAATTATGTCCGATCACGGCCAAGCCCGTCCCGTCAGGATTCATGCGCATAGCAACACCACCGACATACTGATGCCCATCGCTACTCACTTTTGCCCTATCCGTACGATCGAGATACCAAGTTCCCGTGTAGAGGCGCAAATCGAGGCTTTCCACATCGGCATTCCCCGCGTTGCCCGTATTGAAATAATACTGACCATTTGGACCGACCGTCACTGAGTGAAGGCTATGGTCGTGATCCAATCCTTCGAATCCGGTTAACAGAATTTCTTTCGTATCTTCGTCGTCGAATTTGTCGTTTCGATTGACATCGGTAATCGCGATTAGACTAGGTGGCTGGGAAACAAGTATTGTATTGTCGATGATTGCCACTCCCAAGGGAGCCACCAAACTGGAATCCTGCCAGAATACCTTTGAACTGTCCGCCTGGCCATCGCCATCCGTGTCTTCGAGGATCATGATTCGGTCACCCACCGGATGGGCCCGACTGGCCTTATTTCGAAACTTCCGGTAATTAACCCCTTCCGCCACCCAGATGCGCCCTCGGTGATCTACATCAATATTGGTAGGATTGTACAAGAGGGGCGACGTGGCCCATAAACTCACTTCCAAATCATCGGGCAAATCGAACGCCTCCAAGGGTACGCGATTTTGCCCTTGGCTCGCGAGCGCGCCAAAGGCGAATCCAATCGCGAAAATCCTGCTGGGCAGAATAGAGAGTTTTCGTTTTGTCGCGGCTAGATTCACGGCATTCATTAAAGTATACATTTGATCAGGTAAAACCAAAGGAAGGCAGCAAGAGGCCTGAACTTTTGATTTCAAGTTATTTTAAATCCGAAAGAGTTGAACACTCATTCTTACGTTTTACCAATGGACCGCGTCCATTTACGGAGATTCGCGGATGCATAATCGTCATAATGGCTCGGCCCGTTTGCAAATCTGAAGGGCCATACCGAAGGGATCCCGCATCATAATTAGCTTCGTTCCCTCGGATGGCTGAACGGACTCTTCGAAACGGGCACCAGCTTCCTGAAGCCGCGCTTTTTCCGCTTCTGGATCATCAACAGCGAATGCCAAGTGATATTCCAGCGAGTCCATTCTAGCAAAGTCCGGCATCTCCACGGCCCGGTTGGAATAAATCTCCAGAACGACGCGGCCCGTCTCATCAGCTAGGAAGCGGGTGTGGGGTTCAAGGTCGATAGCCCTGACGATCTTCATGCGACAATTTTTTGCATACCAATCAGCCATAGAGGCCGAATCAGGAACATTGAGGGCGTAGTGTTCGAATTTCATATCTCAATTATGCCCAAGCTAATTGGATTTCGGCAACACTACTCGTGCTCAGTCTCCGACTTCTCTTTTCTTTCCGTTTTCAAACTGCCCAAATAGGCGACCAGATCTCGCACCTCTCCAGGGCTGAGTAATAGACCCATTGGAGGCATGCCAGAAATAGGAGGCAGTTTGGAGGCTATCTCCAAATTGGAGATCGATTCAATCTTCCCGTCCGGCATTTTCAGTTCTACACCCTCAGAGTTTTCATTCATCAAGAAACCGCTCACTGTTTCGCCGTTCGATCGGGTCAATACCATTGTTCCATAACCCCGCGGCACCACCGCGCCCGGATCGACAATCGCTTCCAACAGGTAGCTGTAGTCGCGGGTTTTGCCGATCGTAGTCAATTCGGGCCCGACCTCTGCCCCATAGCCATCTACTATATGGCAACGAACGCATTGGGCAGCCCCGTGGTTCATGAATACATCTTTCCCTCGATCCACACTGCCACCCATTAAGCTAGCAGCGTATTTCTCCAAAGGCGCCGCCGTAAGGATCGATTGATCGTACCGGAACACTAGTTCTTGGATACCGTTTTCTGGTCTGTCGCGGGATGCTTCGATCACATCTAGCATAGTATTTGCAGCGGCTTCCCCTTCTAAAATAGCTGAGAGCCTCTCCTCCAGAAAACTCCCTGATTTCGAGTCCGATTGACCCCCCAAGAGGGATATAGCTCTTTGTTTTACAACTAAAGGGGCATGGTTGGCAGCGAAAATCGCTTGATCGATTCCTTTGTTAACATCCGCAACCAGAAGCGCTTCCAGGGCGTTCACCCGCAATGTCGTATCAGCATCTTCGATATACTTGTTTGCCAATTCTGCTAGAGAAGGATCCTCCCGCTTTATTAGGGCTTGCAGAGCTGACACCCTCACCTCGGATTCCATTGTTCCGTTGTTCAACTGGGCAATGAGGACTTCGCGGTCTACTTCGAATCCATAGAGTTGAGCAACCCGAGTGCTTTGTACGAGAACATCACTTTCCGCCGTTTCCAAGACGGCCGCGATTTCCGCTTTCACTACCGCTTCTATAGGTTCACGTACGGCAGGATTTTCGCGAGGCAATCCGGTTGTCGTATCGATTGGATTTTGGTCATTCCATCCTTCGATGGCTGCCAATGCTTCTTGCCTCAATCGGGCGGGCAAATCCGAGTTAGCCGCATATCTAAGCAAAGACCGGGCGTTTCCCGCTTTCGCCTCATAATAATTAGCGTTAATTATCCGATGATGCATGAACGCGTCGATTTCCGAAACTGGCATCTCCGCCGTTCCACCTGGCAAGTAGTCTTCTATAAGCTCGGCGAGCTCAGCCTGTACGGATAGCATCGGCAAATCGTTGATTGCCCTGATTGCCTCGTGAGACAAAGATTTCTCATCATCTCTAAGAAAACGGGCGATCTCGGGATCCCTAAGTTTCCTCAAAGCCAGCAAAATCCCCATGCGTACGTATTTGGACTCTTGATACATTTCTTCAATCCAGAACCGCTTGTGTATACCTACTAGTCCCATTATGGCTCCGTGTCGCAGCCACAGATCTTGATCCGCATTTCGCTCCAAAAGAGCGAGGAGCTCGGGGACGCTTCCCTCATATCCAATTCGACCCAATCCGATTCCAGCGTACATCGCGGTCCGCGGGTGCTCGTCTCTAAGGGCCCCTACCAGAAAGTCAGCCGCTTTTACTACCCGCTGATCTCCCAGAACACGAGCGGATTGAATGCGAACCTGATCGTTTTCATCTACAAGTAATTCAAGGAGCGGATCCAAGACCGATTTCTCCTCGCTTGCCGCCATTTGACCCAGGCCCCATATTCCGTGGATACGTGAGAATGTGGATCCTTTCGTATTCGTGGCCGTTCTCGTGAGTGCTCCTGCTCCTGCAGGACCTCGCTTGGCCAACTCGAATTGGCTCTTCTGTCGAATTTGCTGATGATCACGGTCTAGCAGTCGCGTGAGCTCGGCTATCGACTTTCGGGAAAAATCGGAGAGCAGCAGCGATTCGTTCTCCTTGACCACGGGACCGTCAATCTTCCACGGCACTTCCAGGGTATAGATATTCCCTACATCCTGGTTTAGCCAACCGCCATAATTATAGTCCGAGAAATAGAGTTTCCCATCGGGACCAAAATCGATGTCCACGCAATTGGAACCCCGGAAAAAGGTTTCGTTGTTCACCATTTTATAACTGGCCCCATCCTCTTCCACATTGAACATAGAAATATAGGACTGAGTTAACGATCCCTGATAAATAATAACGAAGAACTTATCGTCATACTTTTCCCCCATGCTACTTGAGGGATTAAACACGAAGCCCGAGGGTCCCCCAATTATTTGTCCGATTCCAGGCAATATGAAGGCGGGCTGCCGTTCGTCCCGAACCTTCCAAGCGTATTCTGTTATCCAGGCCAGCGGTAACCGGGCATCTCCCGTGTACTTGTACGATCGCAAATCGAGATCTTTGGTAAAAGACATGATGGATTGATGCCCCGCGTGCCAGCCAGAATCCCCCCCTTCAACAAGGTAGTTTATACGCTCCAAGTCGACCCCATCGGCATCGTTATCCGCGGTGAAGAGATTGCCATAATCGTCCCAGGCGAGTTCCTGCGGATTTCGCAGTCCATCATAGAAAAGCTCCACATTGGATCCATCGGGATCGCATCTGAAGACCGCTCCTAGGTTGGGACCGTAATAATGCTTCCCCTCTTTCGTGTGGACGTTGTATCCGCGGTCTCCAATTGACCAATACAATTTCCCATCTGGACCCCAAGTAAGGCCATGCATATCGTGACCCGAGAAGCTCATGCGAATGCCAAACCCATCTTGTAGTGTAGTCCGCTTGTCAGAAATCCCATCGCCATCGATGTCTTCCAGCATCCAAAGATGAGGTATGTTCGCATAGTAGACCTTTCCATCCCTCTCTATCAGCCCGATTCCCGGCCCGTCCAAGGGGTCGTTAAATCCATCGGCAAAGATTCGAGAGCGATCCGCTCGATCATCGCCATCCGTATCTTCCAGGATGCTAATCTGATCGGACTTTTTCGTGTAGTGTTCTAGAGGATACAGATCGAAATGGTTTTCGAACATCTTCATCCGATCGGCATTGGAGGTGATGCTGATATCCTCGACGAGCATCATGCGCCTCTCTCGAATGTCATCCACACCGAATCGCCACCTATTAATCTCGGCCACATAAAGCCTTCCTTGAGAGTCGAAGGTAATTGCCGAGGGATTCTGTATCTGCGACTCGTCCGCCCAAAGATTGATCTTAATATCATCAGGCATCTCGAAATTGAGCATGCGGATACGAGCCTTCTCATCGTAGTACTCGCGTATGGCCGGATCGGACTCGGATCCGAAAATCGGAGAAACCAAAATGATCAAAAACAAGATTCGTTTCATGGATATTGTATCGTACGTGATAAGGAAAATTGAGAATGCAATTTCGGATCGGAGGCCTAGGAGGAAACCAGGCGAACGCAAGTACAAGCAGGAACCCCTTCTACCGCTTCCAAAGCGGCTAGCTCGCCCGACTCTCCATCGACAGCGAAATAGACGATGTTGTTAGAATCCCGATTGGCTACTGCCAGTAAACCCCCATCTGGACTGATCACAAAGTTGCGCGGGTGTTCGCCACAGGTAGGGACGTGCTGGATAGGCTCTAACGATCCGTCCGATTCGCTGATTTTGAACACCGCCAAACTGTCATGACCCCGGTTGGAAGCGTAAAGAAAACGATTCGATGGATGAACGAGGATTTCAGCTGAAATATTTGGCTTTTCGAATTCCTCCGGCAAAGTTGAGCATACTTCTAAAGGCTCGAGAACACCATTTTCAGCTTCCCAATCATAGTGGGCAACGGTTCCGTTCAATTCATTCAAAGCATAGATCCAACGACCATTTCCATGGAATGCTAGATGCCTCGGACCCGAACCCGCCTCCGTCTGAACGAAAGGGGTTTCTGCCATTTCCAGCCGACCCCTTTTCACATCGAATCGATAAAGCCAAATACGGTCCATACCCAGGTCGCAGACAAACGCATATCGATTTGAAGGATCGGTATAAATCGAATGGGCATGAGGGACTTCCTGGCGATCGGGAAGGACCTTAGAACCTTCGCCTTCCAAGCCAATTGACTGGACGAGCGGCTTAATCTCGCCAACCTCACTCAAAGGGAAAAGGGAAAGCATGGCATCACCGTAACTGGCTCCCAGCAGCCAACGTTCCGTTCGATCCAGATTGATGTGGCACATGCCCTCCCCTACCGCTTCTTGAAAATTAATCGGCTCCAAATCTCCCGACTCTGCTGACCGCTTGAAAGCTTTGGCCAAGCCTCTCCCATCCGGGCCTATAGCGATCGAGTACATGATCGAACGATCCCCATTCAGACGAAGGAATCCCGCTTTCGCTTCGACCGTAAGCAAATCTAGATCTCCGAGACGGAAAGGATCTCGACCAACACGCTGCCGGTAAATGCCATCCTCATTTCCTTGGCCACTGGTACCATAGTACGCAATTAGGTCTCCATTGCTCATTGCCGCCCAAGCAAAGCTTAACGGAAGAAATTGCAAGTAACGACTCGGCCAGTACCGATATTTTATCCCCGAACTGGAAAGGATCTAGACCCCCCATCAGAGTCGCACTATGCAAATCGAGTACTCCGAAAAATAAAACATTCGGATACACTCAGGTCTTCCTGCGAATCTCCTTCCCATCACCAGGGATAGGCACAACGTTTTCCTCAGGCAATACAACCGAGCCCTTTTCGAAATCTTCAGCCTGCACGGCGACCTTCAAGTCGTAGTACTGTGATTCAGTGTTCTCCATCAAATCCCTAAAGCGAATAAAATCACCCGTATAGGCCGCGTATCGACCCATGATCGCTACCGCGGTTGATTCGGCGATTTGACGGGCCTCATTGATGGGTTCCCCATTGCGGGCGCTCTTAACCCAGTTGATTAACTCTTGAACGTTGCCGTCCTTGTCCATCACGTCGAACTTGGGGATGGAAACGTCTTTTCCGACCAGTTTTCCACCTCCGTTGACTTCACCTTCGGAACCGCGGAAAAATTCTCCCACTCGAGAGTAAGCTCCACTAATCTGGCGGCACTGACTGTGGATGTGCACGCCGTCGCCATAGTCCAGGTCCAGGCTGAAGAAATCGTAGTTGTTTCCAGTTTCCCGCCGAGCGCGCCCTCCAAATCCAACAACCGAAACGGGAGTGCGGCCCAGGAACCAATTGGCCACGTCGATATTGTGTACGTGCTGTTCGCCCAGATGGTCGCCAGACATTTCCGACCAGTTCAACCAGTTTCGAGCAAGATAGTCAGCATCACTCCAACCCTTTTGACGCTCCCAGATCCAAGGTACAGATCCGTTCCAGCTAACGGTGCCGCCGAGTATCTCCCCAATGGCTCCATTCTGGATCTTGGCCGCGTTTTCCATGTAGCCAATAGTATGGCGGCGCTGCGTACCGGCCAAAATCGCCAAACCTTTTTTCTTAGCCCGCTCCCCAGCCGCTACAACCCGGCGACACCCAGGAGCATCTACAGCCACTGGCTTTTGCATCAAAACATGTTTTCCGGCATCGACGAGGGTGTCCAAATGCAAGGGACGAAAAGACGGAGGCGTTATAAGCATAACGAATTCGGCGTCGCTTTCCGCAACTTTCTGATACGAGTCCCAGCCAACGATACATTTGTCGCGACTCACGCCGTACTTGTCCGCCTGCTCGAATGCCTTATCTTCGAAAGCATCCGCTAATGCTACAAATTCGGCTTCGAGGCCGAGCATCTCGCAGGCTTTAATGAAATTGGGAATATCTCGGTTAGACCGCCCACCGCAACCGATGGTCGCGACTTTCACCTTGCGGTTCTTAGCCGCAGCAGCCCCTGCCGTCGACATGAGGGTTCCAGTTGCTGCAACCGACGTCGCTGCCGTCTTCACGAATTTTCGTCTAGTGAACTCCATAGTACTTTATGTTAAAAGGTGTGAACGATTCAGGTAAAATCGCGGCAGCCTATGGCTACTGCGTTGTAAGCAAAAACCTCAGAGAATGAAACCTTGGCCAAATGTCGAGAAAAGGCTTGGGATTAGCGAGGAATACAGACTTGCGAAAACGCTTTGGGAGGAGCACCACTGCTTGTCCGGGGAAACGTCTGGACTGGGTGCCCGTGTCCGAGAAGCTCAAGTCCCTTTTAAATTAATACGCCATCGACAAAGGACCGAATTCACTACCCAGCTAGGTTCCGCACTGCAATCCACCGCTCAGCTCTAGGGCAATCGCATAAGAATATAGAAGCCCCTTTACATCCTAAACTATAGCCCAAATTCTGAAAAACTCAATGCCGTATTTCCTCTCTTCGAATCCTCGTTTCCAACCTATCTTCTCCAACAATTCGGATACCTTGTATCTTTCATTCCGATACTTTGATAAGCACTTGTGAAAATACGCAAACGAGCCTAGGACAGAACACGGAAATGCCATATCCATCCGTCGCTTCGACTCGATTGTGTCCCGCTATTAAATCCCAAGTTTCAACTTCCAACAATCTTGCCACCCGGAAATCCGAAGTATCTCCTCAATACGGGATAAACGGGTTTAACTGAGGACGATTGTCTCCTCTTGCATTGACGAGAGGGAATCCTCCTGGCACTTGTGCCTGTCAGTCGATATCATATCATGAATTCACCCTTATCCCGTCGCCGTTTCCTCGAAGCATCCGCTGGCCTTGCGTCTGGAGCTCTTGTCGCCACGCACCTACAAGCTGCGCACCACGGCTCCTATTCGCTGAAAGGACGCCTCTACAAGACGCTGAAGATCAATATGATCAAAATAGACGGCCCTCTTTCCGAGCGGTTTCGAGCCGCTAAAAAGGCAGGATTCATGGGCGTGGAAATGAATTCCCCTGGAATGGACGTAGAAGAGACCCGGCAAGCGATAGATGAAAGTGGTTTGCCGGTCGACGGAACCGTCTGCAGTACCCACTGGAAGGTTCGCCACTCAAGCCCCGATCCCCCCACCCGGGCGCAGGCTTTGCAGGACTTGAAAATCGCTATTCGCGATACCCATGCCGTCGGCGGTCACACGGTACTACTTGTTGTTGGTAAAGGAGAGGATGGGCCGGAATCCGAAATCTGGCCTCGTTCAGTAGAGAACATCCGTAAAGCGATACCACTGGCCGCTGAGCTGGGCGTTTCCATCGTCATCGAAAATGTCTGGAATCAATTCCTCTATGATCATGAAGGCGACTCCAATCAGACGGCCGAGCCCTTCGTAAAGTACGTGGACGAATTCGAATCCCCCTGGGTTGGCATGCAGTTCGACATCGGTAACCACTGGAAGTATGGATCCATGGGAGACTGGATACGAATGCTCGGCAAACGGATTATCAAGCTCGATGTTAAAGGATTCTCACGGATCGAAAACAAGTTCATGCAGATTGGCGAAGGTGATATCGATTTCCTAGATGTCCGCACGGCCCTGCACGAAATCAACTACCATGGATGGGTAGCTGCCGAAGTCAAAGGCGGGGCTCTTGCGGAGCTGAAAAAGATATCCGGGCAGATCGATCGCGCGTTCGGACTTTAGAAGCCCGAATCGAATTGTCTGTCCGCTTCCTCGATTATCACTTCCCTTAGCTCTTCTCGATTGGATTCCTCCAAAATCGGCATTCCGCTCTCGAAAGAAATTACCGCCGTTTCGCCCGAAGCGTTCTGGACGGTGACCCCGAACCCAGATACCGTAGCGTAAAAATCGAAATGCATGCGCCGACGGATCCGGGTAGTCACGAGCTCAAGCTCCTCCGTCTCCTCAACCAGATTCTTTACGCGATTGTAATCACCCAATACGCCGAACTCCTGCCCAACATCGACGGTTCCAAAATACAATTGTGACGTGTACAGCATTCCAATAGCTACAATCATTGCCAGGGATACACGAACGCTGCGTTGAATCGTTTCTTTGGATAGAGAAAACACGATATTCGGGCATATCCGCAAAATCGGAGTTTTCGCAAGTCGGAATTCACTCAAAAGCGTCGCTAAAGTTAGTTCTTAATTCCAAAATTAATCCTATCTAGATATAGGCTTATGATAAGAGCCACAACGGTTGCGGCAATCGGTTTTGTCGGGGCTGGTCTCATAACTTTCGCTCAAGCTCTGGGCATTATCTTTTGGGGCACTACATCGTTAGACTATGCTCTAGACTTGCGCGCTGAAACAAGTCGTGAATGGGAGTTTAGGTACTAACTTTTGCAGTGCCTATCTCAAAACTTCACTTGCGCCTGGGCCCTTGACCGATACACCTTTGGTTCCTACTATTTTATGAAATATCGTTACTTAGGAAACTCTGGACTCGCAGTTTCTCGCGTTTGTCTCGGTACTATGACATTTGGCAACAAAAGCTGGGGTTGCGATGAAGTGACTTCTCAAGCGTTGCTTGACGCCTATAT
>Ga0310343_10000451_pt1 | contig 19515 bp, 29 predicted proteins | sample HC15DNA2025_MG_FD_203519 | JGI IMG/M metagenome (GOLD analysis project Ga0310343, IMG submission 203519) | Marine microbial communities from station ALOHA, North Pacific Subtropical Gyre - HC15-DNA-20-25_MG | ecosystem: Environmental > Aquatic > Marine > Oceanic | place: Pacific Ocean: North... | reverse complement strand
CAAGTTTCATAGCTTTAAGAGCTGTTCCATCACCCCCTATACTTATTATTAAATTAAAAGTATCTTTGGATTTATTTTCATAACTCTTGTCTTCCAGAATTAATTTCTCATAACTTATTTTTTGATTATCTAAATACTGTAGAAAATCAACAGCTTGTTTGGATTTAAGATATTTTTTTGAAGAAACAATTGCTAACTTAACCATAAATACATTATAGGTGACTTATAATGTTCATAAAGTGATACCTATATCAGATATAAATCCTGCAAGAAATAGACCTGTTATTTCCAGAGTATTTATGATTTCTACAGTTTTAGTTTTTATATTGATACAACCAAAAAACCAAATTGAATTAATAAATTTCTTTTATCAATACTCAGCGATTCCATGTGAACTTGTCAATTTTGCTCCATTATCAGAATCACAATTTTATAATAACAGTTGCTTTTACGATCAATTCAAAGTGATCTTTCCAAACAAGAATCTATTTTTAAGTGTTATTTTGGCAAACTTGTTTCATGCAAACTTTTTACATATAATAGGCAATTTATGGAGTTTTTGGATTTTTGGGAATAATGTTGAAGATAAGCTTGGAAAAGTAAAATTTCTATTATTTCTTGTGTTCATAGGTGTAATGAGTATTGTTTCTCATACTTTTCTCAACCAAGATAGTTTAGTTCCTATAGTAGGAGCATCTGGAATAGTTTCTGGATTAATGGGTGCTTACGTTTACATGTTTCCTAATGCAAGGTTATTAGTTCTAGTTCCTTTTGGATTCTTGTTTCCAACTACAATAAAAGCTAAATTTTTTATGATTTTTTGGTTTATTTCTCAAATATTTATTGCACTAGGTGATCAAAATATATCCTGGGAAGCGCATGTAGGTGGATTTATATTTGGTTATCTTTTATTAAGATTGTTCAGTAAGAAAAGGTACAACATCTGAAAATTTATTCAGTTGTATATCTGCCATGTTGACATCTAAATAATTTTTGATGCCAGAAGACACTAAAAATGTTTTTGCATTCAAATTATTTCCAAAAATAATATCTGTGTCAACCCTATCTCCTATTACAAATTTTACAGTTATTTTGTTTTGAATAAAATATGAACTGTAGTGATTTCCAGATTTGCCTAAAGTAGGAATGCTAATTGATAATTCATCTTCTATGATTTTTACAACTGCACCATTCCCAGCTTTTTCACCAAACTCAGTCGGAAATGTTAGATCCTTATTAAGGCACAATATATTTTTACCTAAACTTACATTTTTAATAATCTCATTTATTTCTGAAATATTATTCTCTTCTTTACGTCCTATCAAAATTAAATCTGCATGTTCTAAGCTTGTTACATTCATATTCATATTTTTTATATATTTTTTTAAGTTATCTGATCCGTAAATAAAAATATTTAATTTATTATCTGAGTACAGATTTTGAAAAATTACTAATGGTGTAATAATTTTTGATACATCTATATTTAATTGGAGTAAATCTTCAAGCTTATTTTTTATCTCACTTGGAGTTTGAGAACTATTATTTGTTGTATAGTATATTTCAATACCTTCATTAATAATTTCAATCAAACCTTCTCTGACACCATCAATTAAAGTTTGACCTTTGAATAAAGTTCCATCAAGGTCTGTAGCGATTATGCTCACGTTTTTCTTCCATTAATAAAACTCTGGCTGTTATTCCGCTTGCTTCATAAAAATTCTTTGCAACTCTATCACTTGGGAGAGTAATCGTTCTTAATGAGGATTGAATTGTTTCAACATAGGCTCTTATACAATTTAATAGAAAAGTACCCAATGAAAGTTCTCTAAATTCATCTTTTACAAATATTTCCGTGAGAAGTGAATATTCTTTATCTTGATACAATTTTGCATAACCGATAGGCTCCTTTTCGCATAAAAGTAAGAAATTTTTAGATTCATTTAATTCTATATTTGAATAATAATTCAATAAATTTTTGTCAATATTAGACATTCTTTGAAAAAATGATTCGGACAACTGATTAGGAATTTCTATATCAGTCTCAACAGTAAAAGTGAAACCTAAATCATTATGCTTATACACAATCAGCGCAAACTTTTGATCTTGGTTTTGCTAATTGAGTATTCCTTAAAACTAAAAAACAAATAGTACATGTAAATTCGTCATCTTTTTTATCATCAGCAATTTCATCTAGTTTTAAATCTGAGCTTTTTACGTTTCTTTTTTCTGCAGCATCTACAGACATGAAAGATCCTTCAGCTTCATCTGCATCATCTACTGATTTTTTTTCGGTTTCTACCCTTGCTTCTAGAGATTCGGTTTCTACTTCCTCTTTTTCTTCTTCTTCTGGTGGAGTTTCAATCTCTTCAATATCTTCTTCTTCTAGGTCTTCTAGCGTAGGTTCTTCTAATTCTTCAGTTTCCTTTTTAGCCATATAACTCCTAACTTGACATAAATGTTACTAAATTTTAAAACGTATAGCAGATTTTTCAATAAATATTGTGGCTGGACCACTTGCAAAGTAATCACCATCTATCTCTATTGGTTCATTGCTTTTTAATTCTATTTTTGAAGCTTTTCTAACAATTACTTCAGATTCTCTAAGGTGTAAACCTTTTTGAGCTAAGAAAAATATCTTCATTGCTTTAAGTTTTGATACTGCAAAAATTTGAACATTGAACTTACCATCTTGTAAGCTAGATTTTGGTGAAATATTCCACCCTCCACCAAAGTATTGTGCATTGCATACACATATGTTGAAAGCATTATTGTTAAATTCGAGATTTCCTAAATTTATAGATATTTTTTTTGCTTTTGCAAAAAATATTTTTATCCAAAAGCTAATTGGATATCTGAACCTTCGTATTATTTTAGGCATCTTTTCACTTACTTCTACTGAGGAAGCTAAAAATCCAATATTTAAAACATTTATAAAATATTTAGATTTATTTTCCGATTCGACTCTTCCGACATCGACCTCATAATAAGTATCTGTAGTTAAGTGATTTATAGTTTCTTCAATATTTTGTGGAAGTGCAAATGTTCTAATAAAATCAGATCCGCTGCCAGCTGGTAGGCAAGCAACTTCTGGATTTTTAATACCATTATTCATCAAAGCATTAATCAATGAATTTAAACTTCCATCTCCCCCGATAGCACAATATTGGAACTTGTTACTATCTGAATACTCAACTATAACGTTATTGAGTTCATTGATTGTTGAAGTAGAAAAGTATATAAAAGGAATGTTCTTACTTTTAAATAAATCTTCAATGTATTCTTGTGAAAGATTTTTTCCTCTTGAATTAAGGTTATGAATTACAATGTATGTTTTCATGACATAGTTTTTTGTATCAAATTATTATCAAAAATTTTATTTATATCTTCAAAGCTATTGTCTTCATATATAATTGACAATTTTTTTGATATTTCAGATGCTTCTTTTGCTACCTTTATAAAATCACCAATATTCAAATTAAATTTATTTATTACGTATTCAATATTTCCAGATTTCATATATTCATAAAATACACTAAACCAAGATAAATTAATTTGTGTAGGTTTTTTAATTCCATGCGAGTATTCAATTTTGTTAACTTTTTCTATAGATGAATAAAATTTATTAAATAAATGATTAAATTCATCCTTAAGAGTAAATTCTAGTTTTTCATTACTTATTCCAGATGAAACATACATTAATTTCATTTCAATATCCTGATTATTAATTGTATGGTACAAATGAATTGCTGGAATTAGATTATCTCTATAAGTTTCCTTTAAAACTTTACCTTTTATTGAGTCAAGAAATCCAAGGTCTTTCAAAACATTGTGCTTTCCTTTAAACAATTCTTCTAACTTCTCAGTTTTAAACGTATTTTGATATGCAAAAAAACTTTTTTCCAACAGTTCGATTGATTCCTCCATACTATAAATATTTAACAAGCTCAATATAGATGAATAACTAACAGAAAATGCTGAATTTAAATTGCTGGATTTGAGTGTAAACAGATTACTATACCAGTCCTTATTTATACTTCTATCATATGATAAGAAGGCATATCCCTTATCATCTATACCCCTTCTCCCCGCTCGTCCACTCAGTTGCAAAAATTCAGACTGAGTAATTGGTCTGGTTTTTATTCCATCATATTTATGCAACCTATCAATAAAGATAGCTTTAGCAGGCATATTAATTCCTAAAGCTAATGTTTCAGTGGCAAAAAGAAATTTTATATATTTATTTAAAAATAAATATTCTATAAATTCTTTAACTATTGGTGCTAAACCAGCATGATGATATCCTACACCTCTTGACCACATCCACATATGTTCATCAAGGTTAAGGAGTGTTAACTCTTCAGTTGTTAGATCACCAAATACTTCATCGTATTTATCCTTAATTTCATCTCTATTTTCAATTAATTTAAAGTTATTCGATAATTGTCTTGCGCTTGATTCAACTCTTTCTCTTGAAAAGTAAAAAAATATGACTGGTAATAAATTTCTAGAATTTAAATATAATGCTTGTTCTCTTAAATTAGGCTTGCTAAATTGCGAATTTTTTTTCTCAATTTTGAATATATTTTTGTTTTTTTTGTCTTTTGTTGATTTAATTATTTTTAAGTCTCTACTCGACTTGGAACTAGCAACTAAAGATATTTCTAAAGGAATAGGTCTTGTACTAGAGTGAACTAATGAGGTTGTTCCCCTTAATGAAACTAACCATTCTAAAAATTCATTTTTATTGTTAATGGTTGCTGAAAGAGAAAGAAATTTTATATCTTTATTTGCGTGTATCAATATTTCCTCCCACGTAGTTCCCCTTTCTTTGTCAGCAAGATAATGCACTTCATCTAAAATAATTAAACCTGTATCGTTTAACTTACTGTCTTTGCTAAAAATCATAGTTCTTAATATTTCTGTAGTTGCTATTACTAATTCTGCATCTTTATCTATACTTCTATCTCCTGTAAGCAGTCCAGTCCTTATTCCTTGCCTATTAAAATCATTGTATTTTTGGTTAGATAGTGCCTTTATGGGTGTTGTGTAAAAAATATTTTTTTGTTTTGATAAGTAATAATCAATTGATTTTTCGGCAATGTATGTTTTTCCTGAGCCTGTAGGTGCAACAACTAATACATTGCTCCCTTTTTTCACATCATTAACTGCATCTATTTGAAATTTGTCAGGAGTAAACATTGTTTTTTAATTATTCTTACTTAGATACAAAACCAATTCAATGAGCATATATAAAGGTATTGTAAATATAAATAGCGTTACTGGATCACCTGTAGGTGTAATAATTGCAGAAAAAATTAATACAGCTACAAATATTTCTTTTCTATTATCTGTAAAAATATTCCTACTAATGATGCCTCTTTTAATTAAAAAATAAATTACTAATGGTGTTTGAAATGAAATACCAAATAAAATTGAGATCCTCGAAATCAGTTGAAAATAATTTTGTGTTCTTAAAATGAAATCAGACTCATTAAATGATAATAAAAAATCTATACCTATAGGTAAGGTTTTGTATGCTGAAAAAATACCGAGATAAAATAAAGATATAAAAACAATCAAATAAAATATAAAAAGTTTATGAGTTAGTTTTTCAAAAGCAGGTTTGAAAAAATATCCAATTATAAAAATAATTAATGGAAGGGATAATGCTATTGATACAAAAAATGTATTTAAAACTTTAACTTGGAAACCTTCATATATTGTAAAAGCAGCGAGTTCGTCTGTTGAGTATCCAGCATTCAATAATGGAGCGGTTAGAATTTCATAAATTGAGCCGTAATTTATATAAACAATTGTGAAAAATATTGAAACTATAAATAGTGAAATTAGTATTCTATAATTTAATTCTTTAAAGTGTTCAAAAAATTTTTTATTATGCAATTTTATTCCTCTTCTAACCAGACCCATTTTTGTTCTATTGTTTCATCGCCAATAACTTTTCTAACTTGATCAGAATTAGAACTATTGAAAACACGAAAAAATTTTCCTATTTTTTCCTTATCTAGTATGCCTAGTGATATAAAAATTATTATTGTAAGTTCAATTAAACTCATATCTTTAATTTCTTTTTTAATTTATCGTTTCTATTTTTTAATTCATTTATTAAAAATTGCGGTGAGATAATATCAATATTCTCATAGTTGTTTATTGCAAAATTTATAGCGTTTAATTCTGAATAAAATTTTGCTTCTACGTACTTATTTTTTATTTGATAATCATCTTTGTTTATATCTGAAAGTACCTTTTCATTTAAATATGTGAATTTCATTACAACCTCCATATTATTAGATTTTTTACTTTCTCTAAAGTCCTCAATAGATAATGAATCAACAATTCTATTAATTAAAAACGTTTTTGATTTTCCTTCGTTTAAATCAATTGCTTCTAAAACAATGCCATCAGTATTAGTTGTCAATAAGATTGGTTGTATTCTATAGAAAGTTTCTTCTGTTGATCCGAGTTTTATATATGTGATTATGTTTTCCTCAAAAAATGTTAGGTTCTCAAAAACACCATCATTACTCTCATCTAATATTTCTAAATTAAAATATGGGCTAACTACATTATAAAATTCTTCAATATCACTGTTATTTTTAACCAACTCTTTAAAAATTGAATTTGAAGTTAATAAAAAGATTAAATTAAATAATTCTCCATCGTTTATCTGAATTATATTTTTTAAAGAAGGATTAAAACTAAACAATAGTTCCTGATTTTTATCATCATATTCATAGTCAATCAATAATTCACCTTGTTTTGAATAAATATCTGTTATTACTGACAATATATAAAATAAATCTTTTTCATCTATATTTAATTTTTGTACAAGTTTATTTATATTCCATTTTTCTTTATTTTGAATCAAAGAAAGAGCACTCATAACTAACTGGAGATCAATTTTTTTTGACATCTAATAATTCCTTTAAATTAACTGTAGAGTTTATCTTGATAATTTCGATTTCATCATCTATTAATAGTAAAAATTTTATAAATCCATAGCTGTCATTTGTGGATACATTGCAATGTAAAAATTCATCTTTGATTTCTAATTGCGTTTGATTGTGTGCAAATGTATTTTTATTTACCTCATATAAATCTTTCTTTAATTTTATTGTTGCTTCAATAGAGTAATTTTCAACGTCCCATGAAAAAGGAAAATTTTTATTTTCTATTTGAAATAAATCAGCTTTATTACCAATTTTTAAATTATGTATTTGATCTAAATTGAACGTCTTAAGTAATTCATTTTCTTCTCCGGCTAAATACCATTTATTATCAAAATATTTTAATCCTTGAGGTTTTACTTTTCGATATTTATCAAGGTAATCAAACCCAACTCTTCTTTTTTCGTTAATAGATTGAAGGATTTTTGATATTATTTCACTTTTATCATTGTCATAATTACTATTTGATAAATATTTTTTAAGATATAAATAGGTGTTAATTAATTTTTCGCTACTAATCTTGTCGGACTTAATAATTGATTCATAAATTGAGTAACCTGATAATGAGTAACCCTTGTCATAAGACCATTTATCATTCTCATACTGTATTAAATAACCAAAGGAGCGTAATAAATTTTTATCTCTTTCAAATGACCTCCTAAATGCTTGTTGATTTAAATATCTATAATCAGATATGCTATCTTTAATATTTTCCGTAGTGAGGTTTTCATTGTCACTTAATAAATTTAACAATTCAATTGCTCTTTTTAATACATTTTTCATTAATTAAATCACTTTTGAAACTTTGAAAACATAGTTTAATTTTACAAATTTAAATAAATAAATTTATTGTTAAAAATTTATATATGTCTGGTGTATTGTAATATATACATTATGAAAGTTTGGATAGATCAAGACTTATGCACAGGTGACGGATTGTGTGAGGAAATTGCACCTGATGTTTTTGTTGGTTTAGATGATGGATTATTTTATGTCAAAGAAGGAGATAAGATTTTCTCAGAAGAACACGGAAATGTAGGCGGCGCAGAAGGTTTAGCTGTTGTTCCTAAAGGACAAGAAGAAGCTGTTGTTGAATCAGCTGAAGAATGTCCTGGGGAATGCATAATGATTGAGCCTTAATACTTTATATATTTAGCAGAAATTAAAAAACCAGTATGTGAAACTAGTTTGTTTGAAGGTCTTACAATCTTCTCATCAACTACCCAGTCTCTAAGAATTACTTCTTTTATCTCAATATCTTGAAATAACTGTTCCTTTAATGCATCATTCATTCTCATCACTTGAGTCATAGAAGGTAAATATGATACCCAGCAAACACTGTTTTTAATTTTGTTATTATTGAAAAATTCCCATGGTTCAGGAATATCAGTAATTATTGCATCTAAGTCCTCATTAAGAGTTTTGTACTCAAAATTAACTAATTCTTGATTAATAAATGTTATATTATTAGTTTCATCAGATAGTGTAGAGATGTATCTAGAAATAGTTTTATCAGCTCTTCTTTGGTTGATTTTTGATGAATCTAAACTGTATAACACGCCAGTGTTTTTTAAAATAGTATATAAATATAAAGTCAGAGCACCTGAGCCAGAACCAATTTCAAGAACCTTGCTTGAATTATGAATATTTGATTCTAATACTATTTGAGCAACATCTTTAGGATAAATAATCTGAGGACCTCTTTTCATTAAAAGAACAAATTCTTTATAGGAAGGTTTATAAATTTTAAAATTAACTCCGGTAGATGTTTCAACTATTGATGGAATATTTTTAATTTGAGAAAATTTAAATTTACCTTCATTGGTAGTAAACTCTTTATCTATATCAATCACTGCTAAAAATTTATTATTTTTTGGCGTTTTAATAACTATAAGTTGATTGTCTATATTCAAATCTATAAAAATGCAAGAAAAGAAGCAACTGTTGTTAATAGCATGCCAACTGATACAACAATTACAATAATTTTTTGAAGTTTTTTATTCATTTAAATTTTTTGAAAATTTTCTTTTTAATACTATTAAATTTTTCATATAAACGACCAATTATTAGCCCCGCAAACAAATATCCTATTAATTTACCTTTGTCATCATTTAGTTGATTTTTAAGGTTTTCATAATCTTTAGAAAAATCATTCATCTTAATATTCTCCAGGATATCAATGCAAATATCAAGATACATAGTAACGCCATAGAAAAATAAATTAAAGCTTGAATGAAATATTGACCTGTAAATAATTGAGATAGGACGATTGCTAAACCAGTCAATAATAAAAGTGAAGAAATAGCTAAATAATTTCCAGCTTTAAAATTTTTTTTTGCATCCTTTATTGATTTTTCAATAGGTTCTATGGTTTCAGACTCTAAACGTTCAAGCAAACTGTCTAATGCTTTAATCGCTGATGAAGAAAAGTTAAACACTAAGTATCTTTTCTGTTTTTTAGTATCGTACCAATAACACCTTGCACTGTTGCAGCTACAGGTAGTGCTAATATAGCTCCTACTCCTCCTAAAGTGTAGGCTCCGAAAAGTGTGGAAAATACAGCTATCGCTGGATGAATTTCCATTGTAGATTTAGTAACTCGTGGACTTATAAAGTAATTTTCAATAATCTGATATGCAAGTAGTACAACTACTGTAGCTATCATTGCATTAGTTCCAAGTGAAATAGAAGCTATAAATGGAACTAAACCACCTAAAAAGGTACCAACAACTGGTATTAATTGTGACAGAATTCCTGCAGCTACACCTAAAGCAATAGGTGATGGCAAGCCAATTAATAAAAATGAAACAGATAAAACAATGCTTGCTAAAACACCTAAAATTACTTTTGCAACAATGAAACCACCTGCTTTTGATACTCCAATTCTCCATACTTGATCAATTGAAGAGGAGACGTTACTCGGTAATGATTCTTTTAACTTAACTCTCCAACCATCGCCCTCACTAATTAAATAATAAGTAAAGAAAAAGATTATGAATATATGACCAAGGGTTCTTAACAATCCTTGACCTGCAAAAACAACACTTGACCCAACAGTACTTCCATAATCTTTGATTAATGAATTAAACTGGTTTTCTAAATCAAGTGACTGACTTGAAACTGCAAAACCCTCAACGTTTAGATAGTTAATAAAATTATCAAAATAAGTTGGCATTTGCGAAGACAAAAAATATATTTCCTGCACCATTATTGGTATTATGGAAAATAACGTAGCACCAATAACTAAAAGTATTAATGAAACTGCCACCAATGCAGCGCTTTGTCTACTTATTTTTTTAGTAAGCCTATAAACAACTGGTTCAGCAAGTGCTGCTAAAACAACTGCTACAAACAAATCAAATATTAAAGATTTTACTCGTAAGAAAATTAATACGGAAAAAGCAATGATTAAAACATATAAAAATGCCCTATTTAATAGCTCCTGTCGAGTTTCACCTTTTGGAAGATTCACAATTATTGGACCCTTGTTTTTGATTTATAGTTACTATTTTGAATCAAAATCAAAATAAAGAGAGCGATTGCTCCTGAAGAAAAGTATATTTCGAAACTTGTTAGGTTTTCATTAATTAAATTACGAGTAGATAAAGATACGATAACAAATAATATTGATCCTCCAAGAATTCTTTTTTTATATTTAAGTCCACGAACTGTAATATTTAAAAGAAGTAAGCCGATAAATATTCTCCCTATGCCCTCAAAGGTATTACTCCTTAGAAAATAAAATTCTCTTATCGTAAAAAATCCATCTTGACCAATACCACCTAATGTTAAATGTATTACTCCTAGTAATACAAAAAGTGCAGAAAACCAGGCTAAAACAAAATTATTTATTGAGAATCTTGCTTTAATAGGTGATGGCCAAGGTTGTAATGGATTTACTCTTTTTACTAAATTAGAAGAAAGTTTAAACATACTACGTTCATAGTTTCCAAAAATAAAAGCCGTAATTAAAAGTATTAATGGTGCGTAGTACATCGTTAATCCAAATAGATAAATGCTAAAAAACACAAATAAATGCCAGAGATACATTGTGTAAATATTTGAATGAATGTGAGAAATTAGTAACCATATCTTTTGATTGCTCAATACGTTCTCAATAACATTTTTTAATGACAAAAATAGACAAATCAAACCAATAGAAGCAATGAGGTATATGGTAGTTGGAGGATCTTCGTTGTTAAGTGAAGTAAGTCTATAACTAGCTAATGATAAATAAGATTCAGAAACTGACATTTGGTAAAACAAATAACCATATGTAAAGACTGTTATATATCTGAAAACATTAATATTTACTTTTTGAATTTTTCCATCTGCAAAAAAATAACCAATTTGATGTATTGCTATCCAGAAAAATAAATAGTTAAATAACTTTATATAAGAAAGATTTAATGCAAAATTTATATTGTCAATCAGAATTGTCATAGTAATTAAAGATAAAAGAGTTGCATATGGGTACTTTTTATGCAAATAAATTGTAAAAGGCGCAAAAAGAACCATTACGAGATATATTGAAACTAACCACAAAGGCCATAAAATAAATTCTATTGACGACATAACTCCATCTTCAGATGTTGTTAAATAGTTAGGAAAATTTTCTGACCTACTTAAAATATTTAACACTATTGTGCTTGAAAATATCCAAACAATCACGGGTCCTAAAAGTGTATTAATTCTATCAACCAAATAATTCCATTGGCTTCCGTCCCTGCCTACATTTGAGTACCAAGCAATTAAATTATTAAAACCCATAGAAAAGAAAAATAGCGACATACCTGCTGTAAACCAAGTAACTACCATTAGAGATTGAGAGTTTGCAGAAAGGTTTGATACAAACAGCTCTCCTCCTGAATTTTGTAATCTTAATAATGTAAATGAATTTGTCATTAAAAAAAGAATTCCAATTAATTTGGTAAAGTCAATGAAACGCTCCCTAGAAATAGAAGTATTTGCAACTTCATAAAAAACTGCACGCATACTTTTAAAATTTGGTAAAAATAAATTTACTATTTGTTTCACATAAATATAATACCTAGATCAAGAGTGTTTAAAACAATATAATTAGATAGTGGAAATAGTCTTATATCAACCTGAAATAGCTGGAAATGTCGGGGCAATAATTAGGCTCGCAGCAAACTCTGGCATTTCTTTGAACCTTATTAAACCATTTGGTTTTGATCTTCAGGAAAATAAAATAAGAAGAGCTGGTTTAGATTATCATGATTTATCAAATACTAAAACTTATAACTCATGGGAAGAATTTATAGAAACAAACAAAACTAAAAGTATATGTTGTTTATCTTCAAAAGGTAAAGAATCATATTGGGACACAAATCTAAATAAATATGATTTCTTATTGTTTGGCCCTGAATCAATTGGATTACCAGATGAAATTATTTCAAGTTACAAGACAGTTACTATACCTATGAAAGAAAACTCTCGAAGTATTAATCTTGCAAATTCAGTTGGCATAGTTGTGTTTGAATCATTAAGGCAAGCAAGTGTACAGTAAATTATTTTTCGTATTTCTTGGAGGTGGTATAGGGTCAGTATTAAGATATGGAACAAATTCTATCCTCAATCTATATGTTATAGGCCAATTAGGAACTCTTGTTGTGAACGTGCTCGGTTCTTTTCTATTTGGAATCCTAGTTTCTATTGGTGAACAAAGAAGTGATTATTTTAACTTATTTCTTTTAACTGGCTTACTTGGAGGATATACAACATTTTCCCAATTTTCTTTTGACGTTGTAACATTACAAAACAATGGAAATTTTTATTCAATAATTTATATACTGTCTTCAGTACTTCTTTCTATATCAATGGCGTTATTAGGCATATATATAGCAAATAGGTTTATAAATAGTTAATATTTAACTATGCCAACATTTGACATATCCTCTGAATACAACCAGCAAGAAGTTGTAAACGCTGTTGATCAGGCACATAGAGAAATATCAAATAGGTACGATTTTAGAGACACTGGGACTTTTATTTCATATAGTGAAAACACAATAACATTAAAAAGTAGTACATCTGAAAGAATGGCAGCAGCAGAGCAGGTTTTAAAAGAAAAGTTTGCTAAAAGAAATGTATCAATTAAGTTTTTGGGAGAATTTAAAGATGAAACAACACCATCAGAAGTAAAAAGGTTCTTTAATTTAAAATCAGGAATTGATCAAGATTCATCAAAAAAAATCATTGCACTAATTAGAGAAAATAATAAAAAAATACAATGCTCATACCAGAATCAGCAAATAAGAGTTACGGGTAAAAAAAGAGATGATTTGCAAGAAGTAATTCAACTTGTTAAAGAATCAAAAATTGATATTCCTCTAAATTACGGTAATTTTAGAGATTGAATTTTACTTTTATCTTTTTAAATATAAACCTAGAAAAGACAACACTAATTAATAAGAAGAGAACCGTAAAGTAGATTCCGTCTTTATATTCTGTTGTAAAATAATAGGAAAAAAATAAAACAATAAATCCGTAAAAAAATCTAAATATAGAAAAAATAATAAAGGATCTAAAAAGATTACTGTTTTTTATCTTTTTTAATATTTTCAAATTATATGTCTATTTTTAGCAAATATATTGTAAATGAAATCTCTAATACGCTTTGGAAATAATTTTAAAATATAAATTAATTTATAAATACCGCCTAGAGATGCAATTGACATAATGACAGCGTCAGAAAAATAATAGACCTTTTCATCTTTTTTAAACACTAAAGTATCAAGCATTATTTCATTTTCTGATAGATTTTTTTGATCATTTAATTTCAAATTATTATTTTTTTTATTTATCCAATCTCCATAAGCTGAACAAACTTTGCATTCGTTATCTATAAATATTTCACTCAACAGAATTAAATTCCATACTTAATGAATTAACACAATATCTCTCACCGGTAGGTAGTGGACCGTCATTAAATACATGACCAAGGTGAGAGTTGCAAGATTTACAATTAATTTCTGTGCGAATCATACCGTGAGAAAAGTCTTTTTTTCTTGTAATCTTATCAGCTATAGAGGCAAAAAAACTTGGCCAACCAGAATTTGAGTCATATTTAGTTTCTGAATCAAATAATAGTTCTTTACAAACAACACATATATATGTACCTTTTCTCTTTTCATTTAAAAGCTCACCTGAAAAAGGTGGTTCTGTACCACAGTTTTGAGTTATTTCTATCTGTTCATCTGTAAGATGATTTTTTTCTATAACCATGTTTTAATTTAAGCAGGAATTAAGTATAAGTGTGAAAATCTAGAATCAGTCGTTTTTACACTTTCTTCAATTTTTTTATTTAAATCTATAATTTCCAAATCTGTAAATGAATCGAGATAATCTACTTTTACAATTCCAAGATATTTATCTGTACCTATAGACACTATCTTAATGCTATTTACGTCTTTGACTCCTTCTTCTTTCGATAAGGCATTTTCAACAATTTTATAAGCATCTACATTTACAGTTTCACCTGTAATCAAATGTTTCATTTCGTAACCTAAAAATATACCTGAAACCATTAAAAGTATTCCAATCGATATTGAGCTTATAGCATCATAAATTGAATTATTAGTAAAGTAAGTTAGTAAAGTACCAATTAGAGCAAAAATCAATCCTAATGTAGCAGCAAAATCTTCAACAACAATTGCGATTAATGGGCCATCGTTTGATTCTTTAAGTAATTTTAAAATTGGTTTTTTTTCCTTGTTTCCTCTTAGTTTTTTGACAGCTTTAATTAATACGTAAGTTTCTAATATGATGGAGATTGAAAGAATTGATATTGATATATAAAGATTATCTAACTCCTTCGGATGACTAAGAGCTTCTATACCGTGTTCTAAAGATACCAAGCCACCAACTGTAAATATCAATACCGCTACAACTAATGTCCAAAAATACTCTTCTCGTCCTCTTCCAAGTGGATAAAGTTTAGGATTACTTTTTTTTGTTTGTTTAATACCAAACCATAGTAAAAATTGATTGAAAGAATCGACAAATGAATGTACAGCTTCTGAAAACATGGCGCTTGAGTTGGTTATAAATGCTACAAAAGACTTAATTAGGCCTATAAAAAAGTTCACAGAAAGAGCTAGAAAAACAGTTTTTGATGAGTCTTGTTTAGCCATTTAACCAAGCTCTCAAGTCCTGGTATCCACCAATTCTTATATCATCAATAAAAACTTGTGGTACAGTTTTTACGTTTTCGCCAATATTTTTATAAAATTTAACTCTTTCAGTATCATTAGAGAGATCGAATTCTACAAAATCAATTGAGTGAGCGTTTAATAAACCCTTAGCTCTATCACACCAAATACATTGGTCTTTAGTGTAAATTTCTACTTTCAATTATTTTCAAATGTAGTAAAAACTTCATTAGTAGTTTGAGTAACTCTAATAAATGTTGTGCATTTTGGAAGGTCTTTAAGAGTTTTTGCACCTACATAAGAGCATGCTGATCGAACTCCCCCAAGAATAGCTTGCACTGTGTTATCAAGAGGTCCTTTAAATTTTAATCTAACTTTCTTTCCTTCTGGTGCTCTGTGTTCTGCTAAATCTCCATAATAAGTTTGCTGAGCTTTTGTAGAGGACATTCCATAAAAATCTTTGTATTTAACACCATCATCATCCTCAACTAATTCACCACCAGACTCTTCATGTCCAGCAAACATACCGCCTAACATAACAAAGTCTGCTCCAGCACCAAAAGCTTTTGAAACATCTCCTGGAAATTTACACCCACCATCAGCCATAACGTGACCACCTAAACCGTGTGCGGCATCTGAGCATTCAGAGATAGATGAAAGTTGTGGATATCCAACTCCAGCAACACTTCTCGTTGTACAAACTGAACCTGGACCTATACCAATCTTTACAATATCTGCTCCAGCAAGAATTAAAGCTTCTGTCATTTCTCTTGTAGCAACGTTACCTGCAATTATTATTTTATCTTTAAAAGTTTCTCTATATCTTTTAACAGCATTTATAAAATCTTCTCTATATCCATTAGCAACGTCTATGCAAAGGAATTTTATATTATCATTTAATTTAAAAATATCCTTTGCAAGTTGCATGTCTTCATCAGATTGGCCCACTGTGACTGCAATAAAGTTAGGATCTAATTTGTCAATTGATTGTTTCCAATCTTCAACAGTGTAAAACTTATGGACTGCTGTAATCATTTTATGTTTTTGTAAAGATATAGCAGTTTCAAAAGTTCCTGTTGTATCCATATTTGCGGAGACTATAGGTACACCGGACCATGTTAAAGATGTATGTCTAAACTTTAAGTCTCTGTCAAGCTGCACTTCAGATCTAGATACTAAGGTACTTCTTTTAGGTCTAATTAAAACATCATCAAATGTTAATTTTATTTCGTCTTCAATTCTCATTATTTACAAAAGTATTTTATGCTATTTAACAGGTAAATGTTAGTTGAATTTCCATTTTTTGCTGCTGGTATAAATTATTTCCCTGGTGAAATTTCAGCGTTAAGAGTATTTGAACCAAGATATTTATTACTTATTGGTGATTCAATTGTTAATTCAAAAAGCTTTTTGGTTGGAAGAAATATGGAAGAACTTGGCCAAGTTGTATCTGAAGTAGAAATTTTAGAGCATCAAGACATATCTAATGCTGAACAACTTGTAGTGATCGAATGTAAAAATTTATACAAAGTAAAAGAAATCATAACAGAAAATGAATACCCTATTTGCAAGATAAATGATCATAATGATGTGGGTTTACCACCTGGTGTAAATGAACTTGATATTTTAGAAAAAAATATTAAAAAAATGACGGCAAAACTTATTGAGCAAGGATTGAATACAAGTATTCCAGAATTTTTGGTAGATAGCGAAAATAGGATAAATAAACTTTGGGAATTATGTATTTATACACCAATGGACCTAGAAACGAAAAACTACATATTAAATCAAAATGATATTTTTAAAAGATATGAAACTTTGCTTAATTATGTAGAGTCTGTTCTCAATTCTTAAACGCAATCCATTTGTTATAAAAGTTATGCATCGTTTTTTCGAGTTGTTGAGAGTTGTCTTTTAAATAGTTTAATTCAGAATGTACGTCATAATTTGCTAGTTCTTCTTTGGACAAATCACTATCATACCAATTTTCAAAAAGATCTAATTTAATCTCAGGGTGAAACTGTAGTGCCAAAGAATTTTTTATACTATAAATTTGTGGATATTCTGTTTTAGCAATCAGAGTTGCTTCTGGGGGAATATTAAAAGTGTCCCTATGCCATGAAAAAACTTTAGTATTTTTAAAATCATCAAATAAGGAATCATCAATAAGGAATTCTAAATTTTTAAAGCCAAACTCAATATTTTTTGATAAAAACGCCGCTCCACCCATTGCGTCAGCAATTAATTGAGAACCTAGACAAATTCCTAAAATTTTTGCATTTGAATTTATTGCATATTTTAACCATTCTTTTTCTTCTTGGAGGTAAGTGAACTTTTGATCATCATACGAACCCATATGACCACCTAGAATTATGTAATTATCGTCTAAAGAAAGATCATCCCAATTAATATCCCAAGCGTTAATTGAAATTATATTATTTGGGAGAGATCCAGCAGTAACTTCTGAATCATTAATAATTGCTATTGTACTTTTATTCATTGTTTGTGCGCGGAAGAGGACTCGAACCTCCACGGGTTTTACCCCACAGGATCCTTAATCCTGCGCGTCTACCAGTTCCGCCACCCGCGCAAACCTAATCTAAAAACCAGAATAAAGATAAAGTTGTTGCAGCAAATAATAGTGCAACTAATGCAGTGATTCTTCCAAGATTTCTTTCAGCTAATGTTTGACCTATATTTCCAGATGAACCGGGTCCACCAAGCATATCTGACAAACCACCGCCTTTACCGCTATTCAACAAAACTAAGGCAATAAGAGCTACCGATATAAGAACATGCACACTGATTAAAACTGCTGTAATTGTATCCATATTATTAACACTAACCTTTCTTATCAATTATCTTTGACTGCATTTCAACTTCTTTAGCAAGATTGTTAATTGCTTCTTTGTCACCTAAATAACCAATTTTTTCAATATTATTATCTGAAATATTATATGCTAGTGGAATTCCAGTCGGAATGTTAACGTCCACTATATCTTTGTCAGATAAATTGTCGAGCAATTTAACCATAGCTCTTATGCTGTTGCCATGGGCTACAACTAAAACGGACTTTTCTTTAGCTGTTGCTATTATTTGTTCATAGGTCTTTACAACCCGTAAAACAACATCTTTTAAAGATTCACCTAGTGGTAGCTCTGATTCAATATCATTATATAATTCATGAGTTTTTGGATCATGTTCTGAATTTTGCTCTGCCATAGGAGGTGACGTATCGAAACTTCTTCTCCATATTTGTACTTGTTCTTGTCCATATTTCTTTGCTGTTTCAATTTTATCTAAGCCTTGTAGAGCTCCATAATGCCTTTCATTAAGCTCCCACTTTTTCACATTTTTAAAAGTAATATTCATTTTTTTATAACTTTCAACGATATGGGCAGCAGTATTAATTGATCGTTTTAAATAAGAGGTAAAACAGATTTCTGGATAAAAGTTATTATCAATCAAGGTAACACCAGCAGTTTTTGCTTCAACTTCACCCCTTTCAGACAAATCTATATCAACCCATCCTGTAAATTTATTTTCTAAATTCCAGAGGCTCTGTCCGTGTCGTATAAATACAAGATTCATAAATTAACACTTTTGATAATATCAACGAATTTATCTGCATCTAGAGATGCTCCACCAACTAATGCACCGTCTACAATACTAGTGTTTAATATTTCAGAAGAATTATCTGGAGAGACGCTTCCACCATAAATTAATTTTACAGTTTCATCTGAAAAGTAAGGCTTATCAGAAACTAAGTCCTTAACAAAATCTAATACTTCAACAATATTTTCTATAGATGCAACTTCACCAGTGCCAATTGCCCAGATAGGTTCATAAGCTAGTACTAACTTATTAACCTTATCTTTTCTAACACCTTTTAAACCTTCATTTATTTGATTTTTGATAAATTCTAAATATGAACCTTCTGATCTTTGTTCTAGACTTTCACCAAAACATAAAATTGGAATTATTTCATTTTCTAATAATCTGGTTAATTTAATGTTCACATCATTGTCTGTTTCATTAAAATGAAGTCTTCTTTCAGAATGACCAATAATTGAATAATCTATATTTAATTTTTTAAGCTGAATAGCTGACACTTCGCCAGTAAATGCTCCATCACTATAGGTAGATACATCTTGTGATGAAATTTTAATTTTAAGATTATCTGTAGAAATTACAGTTTGTAAAGATCTCAATGAAGTGTGCGATGGTGATAAGACTATGTCTATTTTTTCTTCTATATCCTTATCTAATGAATAATTTATTTTCTGTAGTAATTGAATACCTTGTAAATGATCAAGATTTAATTTCCAGTTTCCAATTATTATTTTTTTCATTATCAAATTATAAGTGATTTGTAT
>Ga0310343_10000450_pt1 | contig 19521 bp, 18 predicted proteins | sample HC15DNA2025_MG_FD_203519 | JGI IMG/M metagenome (GOLD analysis project Ga0310343, IMG submission 203519) | Marine microbial communities from station ALOHA, North Pacific Subtropical Gyre - HC15-DNA-20-25_MG | ecosystem: Environmental > Aquatic > Marine > Oceanic | place: Pacific Ocean: North... | reverse complement strand
TTTAGCAATTGCATTTTTCTTTGCCTTCAAATCAGTGAACTCATCTAATGTTAAAGCTTTTGTGTCATAAAAAGTTTTTAAGTCAGAAGCATCTATGGCATTACCCTTATCATCATACGCATACCTTTGTGTATGCTCTGCATTTACATATGGCATGTTTAAAAAACTACCAAAACCGTCTTCTCTTACACGATCTTGCTTAGGAAATATTTCTACATTTTTTGGTAACCCCAACTCTTTAGCTATTGAACGTAATTTTTCTATCATAGCTGCGGCTGTGACCCATTCTTTTGTAAATAAAAAAACGTGTGCCCCACCGGACTTAGATCTAAATACAATCATTGGCACTTCTAGTTTTTGTATATCATCAATAACATTTTTATGGTTCAGGTCGTATTGATCTATATCTATACAACCCCACCTGCAGTCAAGCGTGCCAGGTCTTATAGGTACTAAACCTAAACCACAAAAAGGTAATGTCTTATTGTATTTTCTACAATTGTCTGCTGTTTCTCCGGACACAGGTAATTCGTTTTTTAAATGTAGCTCCCAATGTTCTTCAGTAATCTTCTCAAACATAAACTCTACACTAACTTCTTCTTTACCATCTTCTCTTCTGATACCTTTGTTCACAGTTTGGCCGCGAACGTCAAGACGACTAGCAAACATATCCATAAATTCTGAAGCTAATTTTTTGTAATCAGTCACTTTTAGGCCTTCCCTTTGGCCTACCTCTGTTAGGCCTGTAAGTCGGCTTACATAACTCAGTGCAATAAACTTTACTCTTTTGCCACTTTGTTATCTGAAACACCTGTTGGCATGTCGGACATACTTTGTTCATTTAATTTCTTTAACCTTTCTTCTTTTTGTTTCTTAGACTCCTTCATACTTATATCCCACAGTTCGTCTTGTTCTAACCAATACTCATCAAACGTCAGTGACGCGTAAGGGGGGATATGCTTACGCGTCACTCCCATGATTAAAACGGAACGTCTTCTTTCGAAGCCGCGGGCTCGTCTTTATCATGCTTTACTTCAACATTACGCATTGATGAAGCAAATGCTTTTGCAGCCCCGTACAGATTTTCATCTTGTACTGGACCAATCATAGCTACATTCCAACCAAACCAAGTTCCCTTCTCGTTTGATTGTTGTACTGTGCTAAGATTATACACGTGACTATAGGAAGCCGGTGTGAATAAACCATTTTTGCCTTTCAGCTTTAATGTATTCATCATCGAGTTCCAGGTTCTACTAACCTTCAACTGTGTAGCTTTCATAGTTATCAAAGCTTGTTGTAGGTCTTCTGTCATAACAAAGTATGACGCCGTGTTTTCAAGATAGTTGCCATTTGACAACCTATCTTTTCCTAGTCCGTCTCTAGTAGCTTCTTTTATGATGCCACTTTCTACGGAGTGGATAGCAACGGGAGCACCTGTGCCCTCGCCACGATCCTGCCACTCAACATATTCCCGCTTGTAAAAGCATGGGACTACATTGATTCCCTTCTCGCCGTCATATGCCTGCTTAGTCACGGTATTGAATATCATACCTGGCTCAGCACCTTCGACATACTTCGAATCCCGTTTGTTTGTCTCGGGTGACAATTGGCTAAGCACACGTAAGAATGGCATAGCAAAATCGTCTGTACTCATTTGCTCCATTCCACCCATGCTGTCAGCTTCAAACATACCAGCCAAAGCTATGCTTGAATCTTTTTTCTTCGCTACTTGGTTCATGTTTCCTCCTTATTGTTTCACGATTTCCGGCCTATTTTTGTTTGATCTTTAATAAAAATATTAAAGAACTGCGAGGGCATGTCGAGGCCGGCCTCAACACGCTCTCTATAGAGCGCTTTCAAAGTCATAGGTTCTACCTTTGACCTTTGCGAAGGTTCATAACCTTCTCGCGCTGCAAGGTTAAGCAATTGCTCAGCCTTGTTATCTTCGCCTCTACCAAACTGTACAGAAACCTCATTTTTAATGATGTCTCCTAGTTGGTTTTCTCGAAGCCAGTTGTAAGCCGATTCCATTTCATCTTTTTTAATGGTGCAGTTATATGACTTTCTTACGTCAACAGAACTGCCATCAGCTAATTTCAAAGACGATATACCCTGCTCAGCTAGCATATTAGGTATTATCTCTGAACTAATCTTGTCTGCTTTTTCTCTCTTGTTTTTTATCTGCTCTTCTAATTCTGCAATCTCTTCTTCGTATGCCTGTAGTTCTCTGCAATAACTTGCAAGAGTATCTACATCTGCTTTTTCTATGACCTGTTGCTGGTCCTTTTCTAATTCTTCAATATTAATCATTCTTCTTCTCCTTTCTCAAATAGGTTGAACGACAAAGGATAGTATCTAGTTTCTTGCCTATCCCATTTTAACATATTAAACTTCCCTTGTGTTATATCACTAACTATAGCTGTAGACAATCCTATGATTGCAGGATCACCTGAGCAAAGTATATAGTCAGTTTCTCTAAAGTCTCGTAAATTTTTTCTCATTTTGTGGATAAAAGGTGCTGGACTAAACAACATCTGTGAATTTTCCGGTAAACAAATTACAAGATACCCGTAGTCAGACGCTGTCAAAATATTTATATTTCTTGGCGGATGCTGTAAAACATAGACAAAACTTTCGTTAGGATTTGCCTTGTTAAATTCTAAAAATTCTGCCAATTGTTTTGGCCTATATAGCTCAAATAATTTATTTCTCATTTCATACTTTCTATGTTGACAAACAACATAGTCATCCTTATATAATTGTCAAGTTAGAAAGTAAAATAAATTATGATAAAAGATTATAGGTTTAAAACTAAGCCTTATGAGCACCAGCTCCAGGCATTAGAAAAATCATGGGCCCAAGATACCTACGCATTATTTATGGAAATGGGTACAGGTAAATCCAAGGTCCTCGTTGATAATATAGCTATGTTATATGACAGAGGCGCGGTCCGCGGTGCACTAATCATTGCCCCCAAAGGTGTGTACAAGAACTGGAATGACATCGAGTTTCCCACACATATGCCAGAGCATGTAGAATATACAAAAGTTTTATGGGAACCGAACATTACGAAGAAAAAACAACACGAGCTCGATACATTATTTGTAGACGACGATAAACTTAAAGTATTGATAATGAACGTAGAAGCATTTTCTACATCAAAAGGGCTGGACTTTGCTCGTTCTTTCCTTAACATATTTGTTGGTAGAGCTTTGATAGGGATTGATGAATCTACAACGATCAAGAATCCGACAGCAAAGCGAACAAAAAATATATTAAAAATAGCGGATCTAGCGAAGTACCGTAGAATCTTGACAGGCTCACCAGTTACTAAATCACCACTTGACTTGTATAGTCAGTGTGAATTCTTAGACCCTTATCATTTGGGTCATCAGTCTTATTATAGTTTCCGTGCACGTTATGCAAATATGATAGACAGAAATTTTGGTGGTCGACGTGTACAGATCGTAGGTAGTTATCGTAGGCTGCCAGAACTTACAGAAAAATTAGAAAAGTTTTCTTACCGTGTGCTGAAAGAAGATTGCTTAGACTTGCCACCAAAAGTATTTACAAAAAGAATTATAGAACTAACAGACGAACAGAAAAAAGTTTACGCACAGATGAAACGTGAAGCTGTAGCAGAACTAGAAGGCAAAGTTATGTCTACTATGAATGTCATGACACAGCTTATGAGATTGCATCAAGTAACTTGTGGCCATTTTAAGGCAGACGACGAAACAATTACTGAGATCAAAAACAACAGAATTAATTCGTTATTAGAATTATTAGAAGAGACAGAGGGCAAGGTCATTATCTGGGCAAATTACAGAGCTGACATAAAAAATATAGTCGCTGCTCTAAAAAAAGCTTACGGAGAGGCCTCTACAGTCGAATATCACGGTGGGGTGGACCCTACCCTCCGCCAGGACAACATTGCTCAGTTTCAGCAAAAAAACAGCCCTACACGCTATTTTGTAGGAAACGCACAAACTGGAGGGTATGGAATTACCCTGACTGCCGCTAACACGGTAGTATACTACTCTAACAGCTATGACCTAGAGAAAAGACTACAGTCAGAGGACCGGGCGCACCGTATCGGCCAGACTGGCAGTGTTACCTATGTTGACTTGATGGCAGAAAATACGATAGATGAACGTATCGTTAAAGCATTACGGAAGAAGATAAACTTAGCAAATGAAATTATGGGGGAAGATATTAGTGAATGGATTTAAGAAAGAAGTATCTGTTCGTATTTCGTCCGTCCTCCTACTTTGCTTGCTCTTAACACCTGTTTTCTTGGCTCTCCCTTCACCGCTGAACAGTGCACCCATCCAGAATTTGGATCTCCTTCATTATAAAATTCCAGAATTAACTGGTCAAATGTTGTATTTTTACTGATCCAAGTCGCAAGCTCTTTATTATCAACTCCTCCTATTTCAAAGTCTGCTGCCTCACCCTTGGCATGCTGTGACTTAGTCGAAGATCCGATAGCTTCGCACAGCTCTGGGCTACGATAGCCTGAAGATATCATGACCGCTTTACCAAAGTGATCTCTCACTGGTTGCAGGACGGACTCCGCTAGGTGAATAAGGTTTTCTATTTCCGCGGTCCCCGGTTCGTTGTTAATGCCTTTGCGTACCGCGGTCTGTGACTTAGTCAATTCTTTTAATGAAAAGTTTTCTGATAGTTTCATACTCTGCCCCCTTGTTTCAATTTACTTATATCTCCAAAAAATAATTTTCTCAATATTTCTCTTTGTTCAGGATCTTTTATTTTTCTCAATAAGTCTCTTAGTCCATAAAACTTTTTATATTCTGGCAGGGAGTCAGGTATTCTAGAACCTGCACTCTTAGCAAATTTATACATAGGAGATGTGTACATCATTGCTGATTTTATATTCTCCATAATACTTCTACCTCTATCTACAGGGAACCGAGCTCTACCTGGATCTAACTTCATCATCTGAGGATAGTCTTTAAATCTAAAAAACGCAGCCCCGTAAGGATCATCTGTACCTATTTCTCTAAAAGTCGGGGTTATTTTTTTTGATCTAATAATAGGAACACCAGAATCCATTGCTCCTTGTGCGTATGTACTGGCTGTAGCACGATTTCTTGTAACATCTCTACCCTGTATTCCAGGGCCAAACATTTTTTTACCACCGACTCTAGCTTGCATTCCTGCTATGCCGGCAGAGTAAGGTAAAGTTTCCCCTCGCATGTATAGCTCTTTGATCTTCGATGGTTTTATTTTTTTTAAAGGAGTTTTGCCAGCGGCTGCTATTATACCTCTTATTGCTAAAGGAATCATAACATACCCAATAGTGTCTCAATAACAATTAAACCAACGGCACCCACCGTGGTAAGAACTACCCAATAGATTTTGTCTATCTTGCCCCCCAAAGCTTCTACGTCTTGATGTACATGTGTAATCTTATCGTCTAGGTGTTTAAGATGGTTTGTTTTTATAACTTCTATTTCACGTTCTACACCTTTTAAGTGACCATATAAAGAGATCACGTGTTCTCTATCTGATTCTGGTGTTATGCCTTTAACTGTATCGTTCATTATCCTACTCCAAATATTGGGTCGGTAGCTCCAAATACTCTTTGACCTTTCATGGCTGTCAAAGCCTGTTGGTTTCCTGCTTGTGGCAATCCACCAAAGGTTGTTCCTGGTGTTATTTGTATACCTTGGAATACAGGAGATTGAGTTATTGGTAAAGAACTCTGTTGCTGGAATGGGTTTTCTATTTTAGGCAAACCTACACCAAAAGGAGTTCTATCGTACAAATTTATCAATCTTTGTATAAATGGTTTTGCTTGATTAAAAGGATTAGGTTGACCTATAGCAGCAGCGTTATCTCCAAAGGCTTTTTCTATATTTTCTGATGGTATAAAAGGCTTAAACTCACCTCTTTTAATTGCGTTTAACTGTATGTTAGAAACCCTATCCGCAAACTCATTGTCTAGTTGACCTACTCTTGCTCCTAATTCCATCGCTGCAAAATAATCTCTAAACATTTTTTCTTGTACATTGTACAAAGCGTTACTAGCTACTTGATAACGGTCCACGATTTCTTGTGCACTAACAGGGCCTCCTTTAAGTAACGGAGACGTAAACTCACGACGAGCATTGTTGATACCTGTTCTAAAATCAGCAATCTTAAATTTCATTGCTTTTACAGGATTTACTTCTACAGCTCTCAAACCTAAAAATCCTAGAGCTTCATCAGGTATGTTGTAAGATTGTCCATATTCGTCAAACTTACCTTTTTTTAGTACATCTATAGGTTCAAATGCTAAATCTAATCTTTGGAAAGATGCAATAGATCCAGGGAATTGTGTTTCAGCTAAGTGTAATAAACTTTTATTTACTCTTTCGCCCCATGGTGTTTGATCAGTGTACAGTCTTCTACCTTCTCTAGTTCTACCATTTCTAATTACAATGTCAGATAAAGCGTTAGTCCAAATTGATTCACTAAAGAATGGAGACAATGTTTCTTTTGTACCTTCGTACATAGATTTTAATACTTCTTTACCAAGTTCTCCTTCATCCATTCCTCTTTGCACCCCTACAATCATGGAGTTTATGGGACGGATTATTGTGTCATATGCATTTGCATGTGAGAAATCTATGTATTTAAGTTTGCCATCCTCTCCACGTATTGGCACAAGAGTAGAGTTTTTAGACCAGTCTGGAACAAATCTTCTAAGAGCTTGCATCTCATCTTCTGTAACATCGTATAGAACTTTAAATGCTTCTGTTGTTGCATAAGGAACACCGACAACAGTTGTACCTAAACCAAATAATCTTTTATATCCTATACCTTGTAATGGTTTTACAACTCTACCATCACTTAGTGTGTGTTCGTATCTTATTTCTTTTAATGACCTGTTTAAGATATTTGCAGTTGTACGCATAATTTCTGCAGGGAAAGATACAAAGTTACCAAGAGGTAATTTTCTAGTTGCCTTAATGAAGTCATTAACCATGTCATAGTTAGGTATATTGTTTCTTATTATGTCAGCAGCTTCTTCGTCTAGCTCTTTAGCTGTTTTTGCAATACCATACTTTTCGTATGCTCTCCCTAGTCTTTGTCTTTCTAACGCAAAAGAAGTTAACTTCCAAAAATCATCTTCCGCTGTATATAAATCTTCAGTGAACTTTTTAGCTTTTGATAAAGGACGCATTAACTCTCTTAATGCTTTGTTAGTATTTACAGACTCACCAAAGTTTGTGTCTTTCAATAATCTTTGTAAATCTCCTAACCTAACGTTACTGTTAACAACACCAAGTCTTAATAACTCTCTGTATCTTTCGTTGTCCATTCTAGCCCCAGGTATCTGCAACTGACCAAATGCTTCTTTCATAGCTTTACCAAAATCTTCTGGTGATACTATTCCAGGTACTAACCCGTTTGCTGATGCAAACGCACCTGCTGATACAAAGTTTCTGACGTGCGTTATGGGACTAAGAACAGTTTTTGCTAGTTGTGAGGTTGCTTTTGGATACAAAATAAAACTTTGATACATTTGTGCAAGCGTGCTTGGAGCTGTAGCAATTTGCGAACTTTCTTCCAATGCTTCTGCTACGCCGCGCTCTGCGTACTTGCCATTAACAGGATTAGTTATGCCTGCTTCTATAGTCCTGGACGGATCTATTTCTATTTTTTTAATATTACCACCAAACGCTTCTACCGCTTCTGCTTCTGTTTCTCTAAAAAATCCTCTCAGTTCTCTTGGCAATGCTTTCCCAGGATTAGCTTTTAAAAATTCATCTCTTTTTGGTATTAGTACCTCGTCTGCTTTTACAAGATCGTTAAAAAATTCATTTCTTCTACCTATCATAGATAGTCTGTTAGTTCCTGCAAGCATCGTCTGCATAGGGTCACTAATTTTACCAAATAGTTCTCCTAGTATTTTTTGAGAGTCTTTTGTTAAATCATCAAAAGCCACAGTCTTTCTAGACAACTCTATTTCATCTAACACAGTTTTGTTTGCAAAAAACTCTGGGGCATCAAAGTATATACCTGAAGTTTTTTCTTTTGACGTTGCAATATCTCTTGGAAGTTTTACCGTTTCTATCGCTCTGCTTACAAAAAGTTCTGCTTCTCCTCTAGATATAGGTTTACCAGCCTCTGATGCCGAATCCATAAATAACTTAATTGTTTTTTCTACAGCTTCTTCTGTTGGTTTATATCTAAGCCAAGGTAAAAGACTTTTGTTTTGGAATATTTCATAAGTTGATCCAAGATAACTTTTAAATTTATTACCAAATAAAGCTCTAAACTCTGCTCTTCCAGCATCATCCATAGAGTAACCAAGACGACTAAAAATATGACCCCAACCTAAACGCATCTGTTCAAAAGCATCAAACACACCATCTATATCTTCTTGTTTAGCGTTTTTACCTTTCATAATTTTTATAATTTCATTTGATAAGTTTTTATCCATGGCACCAAAATTAACTTTACCAGTTGCATCCATTCTTATTTCTCCAGATAATAAAGTATCGTTAAGTTTGTCCATAAACTCTGCTCTACCTTTATTGTCTAATTTATTAAATGGGTTTTTTACAAAAGGAAATATGGCATCAATGTGTTTGTCCAGTTTACGAGCTTGTTCTCCTGCAAAATTTATATCCCCGGCCCGCGCTCCTATGTTCTTTCTTTCCATGTCAAAGTACTCTTGTGATTTCTTGCCTCTTGGCCTGAACACAGAAAAGAATTTATCTATAGCATCATTATTAGAAGCCAATTCATTACGTCTTCTTGCTAGTGATTTTATTGTAGATCCTGTTCCACCAATTAATCCTAAAAACAATGCACCATCTACGCCAAACCTAACTCTATTAGCAATTTCTTTTGATGCTAGATTAGCGTTGTTAGGATCTAGTTCTGTTGGACCGCCGCCAATCATATCACCAAATGTACCCACTCCTTCAGGGTCACCAACGAATATAGCATCTGTTGCACCTACGCCAGCTGCACCTCCAAGTGTCGCTAACAATCTACCTTTCGCATTAAGAGAGGTGTCAAATTTCTTAACTAGTTCAGGATCAGTTAACTTAAAATAATTACCATTTCGTTTTGCCAACAATGCTTTCTCTGCAAGTTTTGATCCTGCTTTGAATCCATAAGCACCAGGAACACCTAAGTTTGTGGCTATTCTTGCAAAACTACCTAACCAATGGGACTCTGCTTTTTCATCAAACGTAGTAAGATCATCAAACCATGCTTCCATCTTTGCTGAATTATTTGTACCAAAACCTACATCCATCAAAGCAGCACCAAGAGTAAATGCACCTTTTGGTATATCTATAAGACCAGCTCCTATACCAGCTAATAAACTTTCTAATGCTCCTACTTTATTTCTTGCAGACTCTGAATCATAAGCAAACCCTCCTTTAGGATTACCTACCATTCCACCAATGTTAAATTTTTCTCTGCTAGCATTATCTTTCATAACTTCTAAAATAGAGTCACCTAAGTCTAGACCAGTGGTTTCCATCATTTCTTTAACTTGTATGTCAAATTTTTGTGTAGGGCTTTCTACAGGTTGTATACCAACTCTACCGCCTTCGTTAAGTGGTTGCTTTATTAAGTCAGCCAATTCAACAATCTTAGGATTTGATGGTAATCTTTTTGACAGTCCCATTAAAGGTTTCCCTACTTTTACTCCGTAATCTATTGCATATTGATTCTGTAAACCTTTTAATAAATCTCTAACTCTAGTTCCCCATTCAAAATCCCATTGTTCATTTCCAAATTTTATATTTCTTTTTATGCCTACCATTTTTGGATTTTCCAAGAAATTTCTAAGGACAGTGTTTTTTGCTTCTTGGATTGCTGCTTGCATATTACCAGTATCTTCTAAAACATTTTTATATACTGTATCTCCTCTTTTAAGAATTCTTTCTATTTGGTCATTAGCATATCTTGTTGACACTATAGTTCTGTAAGGACTATTTCCAACACCTAAAAAATGCTCTGCTTGAAAGTCTGACAAAAACATTGTTCTTCTTCCTATTTCTGCAGCTGCATCTTTTTTATCAAGAAAATATTTACCTGTTGCCCATTCTGCAAGGCTGCCTTGACGAGCTTGCCCTCCAGCAGTAGTATAATTTATTTTAGCTTTTTTTATTTCATCAATAAGTTTGTATGTTCCTATTGCTCTCTCATAAGATCCTGGTCCTAATTCAAGAGCTGCTTCTGCTTTATCAGCTAATAATGATTTAGTGCTTGGATCATTCATAAAATCTTTTAGGTTGTCATATGTAATTGGATAATCTGGCCTGTTAGATAATTTGTCGTATAGTTTTGTGTTTATCTCTCCAAGTTTTTCAGTACCAGGAACAATTTGTATTCTGTCACTGTATTTCGCATTAGCTGAGTGAAGCATGCTTGACCATAGTCTGCCATGAGCGTTTACATCACCTCTTTCTAAAAGTGTCGACAATCTTTCTCTACTCATTTTAGGGTCTATGGTAGTCTTATTTTTATTTACTCTGTCTACGTATTGAAATTTATATTTAAGAGCATCTTTTGCATCTTGTGAATTTGGTGCAAAACCAACAACTTTTCCGTGTTCTCCTCTTAACCATTGAGCAACCCATAGTTTGCCACCAGGAGATTTCTTTATAATATCCAATTTTTGTTTGTCACTTTTTGGCGTACTTCCCTTCATTCCCATGTTGTTAAAATATTTAGCAACACTAGAAGGAGCTTCTTGAATTTTAAATCCACCTCTATCTCTTATTCGCGGTAATGTAAATTTAGTAAATTCTTTATCAGTTACATAATTATCTTCGGCTAATAATTTACTAATTTGTAACCTATAATTACTTTTTCCTACACCAGCAGAATCCATTACCGCTTTATACTTTGGATTGGTAGTCAATAAGTTTTCAAACAATTCTTGTGTTAAAGGTTTATATTCTATGCCTTTTGCATCAGTAAAAGCTTGTTTTTTAAATTGAGGTACTAAAGCTCTAGCTTCTTTCATAGCTTGTGCTAGGCCTTCTTTGTCTTTTGTTTTAAGAGAAATAGTTTTTCTTAAAGAATTTTTTCCTACAAAATCTTTATTAAATTTAGGAACTTTAATAGATACTTCTATTTTATTTCCCTTTTGAAAATATATACCGTACTCGTCTTTGACTGCGGCTTTAATAAGTTTTGCTAATCTAGCTGCTGGTAGCGCGGCCATAACTTAACTCCTATCTTCAGCAAATGCTATAGCGTTTTGTACGTTATTAAATGTTGCAATTTCTCCTTGACTATTGACGGCAACAAATATGCCTCCGCCCATAATTTTTGCGGAATCCATAAAGACAGAATTTTTTCTTTGTGACAGTGCTTCTACATCTTCTTTATTACCGTCCATAGGTATTTCTTCTATAGGTATACCAGCTTCTTGAGCTGACATAACAGCTTCTAGTATTGGGATTTGTGATGCCTGTCCTGTAGCTATCATCTCTTGTATAACAGCGTTCATTTGAGATCTTTCTCCAGACACATCTGTTATAGCTTGAGTTGCTGCTGCATCTCTTATAGTTGCATCTCTTTCTGCTCTTCTGTCAACTTCGTCAGCTATACCTGTACCAAATACATTACCTGCACTTATCATTCCTTTACCTTGATTTAGTGTTTCTGATGCTTCAAGCAATGATCTACCAAGTACACCTAAATTATTTTCATCTTCCTTAGATCCCATCAGTTCTAGATATAAATTTTTTCTAGCTTCAAAGTCTTGTCTCAGTTGATCTTCTGCAGATATTCTATCTACTATGCCTTGTACATTATCTTGTGACCCAAAATCTTCATCACGAGTAGGGTCTTTATCTCTTCCAGAAATAAGATCAGTTAAAGTTTCTACATCACTTTCAGTTCCTGGTTTGTCAAGAGCTGCTTGGTATCCCATGTAACCGTATCCAGGTAAACTTAAATAATCAAGAGGTAACCCTGCATAATCACTAATAGCTGCTTCTATTTTTGTCCTTTCAGGATCAATAATTCCTAATCTTTCGCCAACAGCCCCTGCAACACCTGCACCATAAAGCGCTGGAGCACCTCTAGTTAAAGCTTTACTAAACGCTCCTGCTCTTGCAACACCAGCTTCTTCTGCTAATCTTTTTAGACCTACATTTTCTATAATATCATCCGCGCTTTTGCCGCGAACTTTTTTTGCTTCTCTTGCTGCAAGCTCTCTTATTTTTTGCATTCCTCTATATCCATAGTTTCTAGCGCCTTTGGAAAGTAGTTTAGGGATTCCTAACGCTGCAATGTTACCCAAACCTTTTAAGAGAGGAATAAACGCAACGTGCGCTTCTCTTTCTTTTCCATCTGGACCAATTTTCTTTAAAGCGTTATTACCAACACCATAAGTTGCTTGAACAGAACCGCCTTTATTGTAGCGCATACCTGATGTAATACCTACACCGTGGTGGCCAGGTACATCCCCTCCCATGCTAAACATTTTTCTTCTTAATGTATTAACCATTAATTACCACCACCTGTAAATAAACTACCGAGGTTAGCTAAGATGCCCGCGCCTGTTCCTAGCCCAGCCAACATTTGATCTTTAGATGATGGTTGTGGTCCGGCAGTCGTTCCGATACTTGTTCCTGTTCCGTATCCGCCCATTAGACCAGAAATTTGTTGACCTACGAAACCTAATTGTTCGTATGGTGCGTATTGTGCAAGCTTATTAGTTTGTGCCAATGCATCTAATCCTGCTTGAGTTTGTTTTTGTTGCTGATCACCAAACGCTGATAGTACACCAAACTGTTGTGCACCTAGTGAAGGTGCAAGACTAGCAAGTTGTGTTTGCGCTGCTAGTGCATTTTGGAATGGTGACATTTGCGATCCAGCTAGTTGCCCTTGAGTTGTTCCTGCTGATTGCAACGCATTAATATCTGATCCAAGGAATCCACTTTGCAATTGCCCTAAGTTAGCTTGTTGTGCGCTTATGTTTCCTAAGTTTGCAACTTTTTGATTTTGTGCTGCTACGCCTTTGTCAAACCCTTGTGTCAACAATTGCGCCTGTAACGCAGCTCTGTTTCTACCGCGGTCCGCGAGCATCTGTTGGGTTGCAGACTCTGCTCTGCCCTGTCCAAACGTACCGCGTTGCGCCTGTAGTATACCCAAGTCTTGTGCTTGTTTTTGAGTATCTAAATCATACTCAGCCAATGCAGCATCAATAACTTGTGATTGATAAGGAGACATGAAATCGCTAATAGGTTGAGCCATCGCATCTCTTGCTCCAGCAAGGTCAGCTTGTGCTAATTGCATACTCGGTTGTGCAGCTCCCGAGATAGCTTGAGCTCCTGCTAATCCTTGCATTTGATTTATTGCCCCTGCCGCATTTGCTAATGCAGCAGCGCCGGCACCTTGAATTTGGTTTGCAGCTGTTGTAGCTTGATTTAAATATGGTTGAAATGAAGCTAGTCCTGTTTGACTTACTGCTCCTGTAGCTGGATCATACGTGAACCCTTGTTGATCAAGAGCTGTTTGCATTGCCTGTTGTTGTACTTTGTTTTGTGCTGCTATTGTTGGTGCAAAAGCAGCTGTGTTTATATTACCGCCTAATATACCTTGTAACTTTGGCTCAAAGAAAGCCAGCATCTTCTCCACTGCTGGAGAGGACATTTGGACTTGGGTGGTTCTGGTATCAAATTCAGATGCCATTATGCTTTTGCCTCCAAGTTATTCATTAAGTCATACATTCTTTGTGCTCCTGCATTTACATCTCCGTCTCCCATGCCACGGACTGCGTCTGCAGTCATTACAAATTCATTTCTAGATAACATAGCTGGCACATCATCAGCTTTTTCTGGTCCACCCATAGGTATGAACCCACCTGTGTTTCTATAATCTAGCTCCATGCCTGCTGGCACACCTGGAGCAACTTGCATAATACCACCGCCAGCTCTTCCCATCCTTGGACTCATCATTTCTTGCATCTGCATATTGTACATCTGTTCAGCCATTGCATCTTCGTTTGCACCTGGCGATCCTTCAGGAAATAAAGCATCCATTATTAATTTTTTTTGTAACTCTTCTTCCTCTAACATTTGTTCTGGTGATACAAGACTGCCTTCGTTATATCCAATACGACCGCCGTTTGCCACGTACAACGGATAATTAGTTCCTGGGAATTGTACCTCTCTTTCTCTAGGGTCACTCCTAACCACTTCATAATCCCCAGCATACATGTCACCATAAGGTTTAAAGATAGTATTTATTTCGTCATCACTATATCCTGCTAACCTACCTGACATTAAAAAACTATCATACATTGATTGTGCTTTAGCACCTGTTACATCTGATGCTGGTCTAGGCTTGTCTCCGCCTCCCAATAAACCTGCAGCAGCTAGTCCAAGACCACCATAAGTTGCTGCGCCTTTTAATGACAACGGATTTTTAAGTCCTGCCATTATACCTTGTCCTACAGTACCTTTTGCTAAATTAAATAGACCACCTGATCCAAACAACCCTTGTGTTCCTGCTGTTGCTTTAGCTACTCCTCCAAGACCTCCTGCTCCACCTTTCAATCCTAATAACGCTCCTTTAAGACCACCCTTAGCAGCCAAACCTTTAGATAGCATAGGACCACCAATAGCCAGAGCTGCCAAAGGTAAGAGTACCTTTGGTCGCATCACCTTCTTAACAACTTTTTTAACTTTTTTGCCGACCGATCCCATTACAGCATATGCTCCTTAGTTGTTATAGATACATGATTTCTTATAAGACCGTTTGGTGCTAGTCTCAACCACTGCACTTTTTTACCTGGTCCCAATAAGTGTGTGAAAAATGTTTTATAAAAAATCATATGTTCGTTATGTTTCCTCGTAAAGATTGAATCAATGACCCAAGTTTTATCGCCACTATTCCAATCATTTAAATCTAGTTCCCCAGTTTTTAAATATTGTTCTTCTGTATCTCCATTTAGGAACGCCCAGTTTCTAAAACCATAAACACCCTCCTCGTCTTGGTGGATGTTATATTGCCCTAGTATTAGAGATGGATAGATGTGTTGGAATATTTCTTTTAGACTGTTATCTGACCACAATGGGTACTTAAACTTATAAAGTTCGATGATATCAAAAAGCTCATCCATAATCTACCGCAAGGTGGCTAATCTTGTTATTCGCCTGATCCAGCGCCTATCGGCAACTGAACCACTTTAATTTGTATGTCTTTTGCCTTGTGCACTGCCCAAGGCTGACCGCAAGAACTACAAACACCTGTAGCTTGTTCCTCTGAATCTACTTCATTTCCACAGTTTTTACAATATATTCTCTCATATACTTCAGGTTGTATAACTGGGACCTCTACCCCTTCTACCATCTGTGTACCAATAACCTTAGAATCTTGTACCTTTTTCATTATGTTATCTCTAATATTGACGATATTACATGCAAAGCATTACCCGCAGACGCCTGCACTTTTAACTGATCAGAGTCCTCTAATACTAAAGGTTGACTAATCAATTCAACAGTTTCTCCAGCTCCTATAGATTTTTGATGAAACAAAGTAACGGTAGCTGGACCTAAACTTTTGTCTAATATTGTTACGGTAAGTGTCGCTGCTCCGCCAGAATCATTACAGACCACAATGCTTTTTACTATTGAAGTAGTAGGTTCTTGTGGCGGTTGAGTAATTTGAGCCGTAGGAACAGTATACAAAGTTTGATCATTTGTATTAACTAAATCTATGCTTCTATTTATATATTGATCAGACACCGAACCAACTCCTTGCGTTTACTTCATCTTTTATATCAGATTGATAACTAAAATTTAATTGATTTATTACAGCCTCTAGTTCTCTAATTAAAAGATCTTGCTGTTCTCTTGTAAATTCCTTTTTTGGTAAAGGAAACCTAGTTACTTTTATTCTTGCCATTATCTTGATCCGTCCGGGGTTATGTCATATCTAAAAGTACCGTATCTCCAATCAGAATCTAGTGTGTTACTAGACAATACAATATTAGATTGTCTTCCACGGCCTCTCACAGAAAAATGTTTAGTAGAAGCTGTTACGTCAGAATTAAAATTACGTGGTGTAGTTGATGTTGGATAATTTAAAAAATTTAAAGCTACATTTACTGTCCCTGCTAAATTTTTAAAATCAGGAATGACTCTGCTTATATGATAAACTTGATCACCATCTTCAATATCAATATCACCGGAAGTTATGTTACATGTCATTGCTTGACCATCATCGTTTAGTCCATCTTCGTGTCTGTATATTTGCGATGACCCGGCAGTTACTCCTCGTATCTCTTCATTTGTTGGTAGATCATTAGGATAATATCTAGAAGCAAATGGATTTGCATACACACCTCTATCCGACCACGCTGTTCTTGCAAAGCCAGTATTAGTGTACCAGATATCTTCTAGGTAATTGTAAGTTACACTTCTGTTTATAACTTGAGATCCTTTTGATGGATAAAACCAAGTCACTTCATTAAAGTCTACATTAATACCTGCATACGTTTGCACTTGTGATGTAGTATCTAAATCTTCAAAAATAAAATTTTGCACAGAACATTCTAATTTTTTAACAGAACCGTCAAAAACATAGAAAGCTGTTTGTGACATCCAATAACTTACACCGTTAACCTCTGCCCAACAGAAAGGAGAAATAGCACCGCAACTTGATCCAACTTGTTGTAAACTAAACACGTCATCTCCACCGATAAGAGTAAGAATGTTTAGAGAAGAATCAGTCCATACCAAAACACTACCACGAGATCTAGCAGCAGCCATAATTTTAGAACCATCTTGTGCTATCAAAAACCCTGATGCATTTTCTCTAATACTTGTATATTCCCACACATCTGTCCTTCCTTGTTTAGACCAACGTATCATCATGTTGTTCTGTGTCCCTGGAGTTCCTATTGTTTCTTCAGTGCCTAAACATAAAACAAACTGTCCGTTAGTTACTAAATTATATCTACTTGTTCCTGGTGCTGTGGATATAACTGTAGCTGGAGTTGCAACTCCTCCTGATAAATCCCATCTGTGCAACGCTCCGTTGTTTCTTGTAGCCAATAAATCTTCTCCAAAAATATCAAAAGACCAATAAGTGGCTTCAACAAAAATAGCCGAAGAAGTTCTAGGTGTGTTCCACGTTCCGGCGTTCCATGTAGCAGTGCCCCAACCAAAACCAAAACTACTTGTAGGAGAACCTACATTTATTTGATACTTAGCGGTTACTGTTCCTCCGCCTGTGCCAGAGCTTACGTTCCCTGTATGTGTAATAGTGTAAGAGTTTGCATCTACGATACTTGTGATTTCATATTCTGCGTTAAAGTCTGCTCCGTTTAAAGCGGTCGCTCCACTGTAAGTTACAAAGTCCCCTTCTGTTGCTCCGTGGTTAGTGTGCGCAACTGTTATAGTAGCAGTCCCGTTAGCAGTAAAAGGACCAGATAAAGTTGCAGTTAATCGAATAGGAGTAATGTCACTTACAACACCCTCAGAGTATACATATAATTTTCTATCTGTGCCAAGAGCCATAAACCTAACACCCGCTGTTGAGAACCAAGTTTTTTGTGCACGGACCACGCCACATATTTTAGGGTCAATTAGTTTAGTCCACCCTCCAATTTTTTCAGGTAGCTTTGATCTAAATCTAACATTAGTACAATCAATCCATCTACCCTCTGCTCCGTAGTTAGTAGTCTCTTTGTCTATACCTGGTGCTATATTTACTTTACTCAGCATCTAGCATCTCCTGAAATTTTTTATGTTCTTCTATGGCTTTAGCTGCTACTTCATCTTTTGACATTAAAAAATCAAATTTTACTTTTTCCAAAACTTCTTCTGCTGTGCTTTCATGAGTAATTTTTGAGATCATATTATCCTCCGTCTGTACCTAAATTCTTTGTACCATAATAATGGGATAATTTTAAGTTTTGTTTACTAAGTTTAACAGCAGCATTATCCTCTAGACCTGTTGTGCCTGTACTATATGTGGCAGTAGCCGTTTCATCACTTCCACCTAAAGCACTATCCCAGCCAGGTGTAAGGTCACTAACACTAAACACTCCTAAAGGACTACTTGTTGCTGAATAAGTTCCTCCTTTAAAAGTTCTAGATCTAAATCTCATGGTCCCTGTACTTGGATAGTTGTCGTATATATAGGGAAAATATTGATTGGCTGCATATAAAGATCCTGTGCCACTTCCTGCACTACCTCCTGGTGGTAAGTTAGAAGAGAACCCTGGATTTCCAGCAGTATTAATTAAATTAGAATAAGTCGATGTAACTGTAGCTCTATTAGCACTAGCAGGCATGTAAACTGTAAAGGTATAGTCTCCAACATTTACTCCACTTTCATTTGCTCTTGCAAACCTAATGTTAGGTCTTGTGTTTTGTCCAAACCTTTGAGTTGTTCCGGTGCCTCCCCAGTTAGTCTGCAATGTAAATTGAGGATTACTACTGGAATCAAAATAATTTGTGTAAAAAGGTTGATATCTGGCCGTGCCGTTTGGTTGATAAAAAGGAACCCAATACCACCAATCAGAAGTGTTATTAGTCACTGTACAACTTACAGTAGATCCGCTTCCTCCCATACTAACACTAAAACTACTAGTAGATGGAATAGACCCATAAACTTGATTTACTACATTAGAGTTACCGCTACGTAAATACTGGCCAACTCCAGATGCAGTATTAGGTATATTACCTGCACTAGTAGGGCCTCCATTTATGTAACCGTTCCCTGAACCCGTATAAGGATAAATACCAAAATACCCAGAGCTCCCAGTAGTCCAACCTCCCCCTAAATTACCGACAGGCCCAGTAAAAGTTACTGGGTACAAAAACCCAATATACGCAGCAGGTGCTACTCCCCCTGGAGCTACACTAGGATAAGCAGAAACTGTCATTTGAGCTGTTAAACTTTGCCCAGCAGGAATCATACCATTTACACGTTGTGGACTTACACTTGTGGTAAGTTGAGCGCCGCCTGATACTTTGCCTGACTCAGATCCCCCTGAATAACTAGCATTTAAAGTAACATCACAAAAAGGCCTGTTGTATGTAACTAATCTATTATTATCAGGAAAAGAACTTATTACAGGAGTATAATTACTTCCACTCACTGTTTGTTGCGCGTTGGTATTTAGATAAAATATTTTTGTAGTTACGAGTTCACTTGTGCCTCCAGCTGCAGTACTTACATCAACTATAACATGAGTATAACCACCGCCGTGATAAGTACTGCTTGTATCATAAACAGCTCCATTATTTAAAACTCCTGAAGCTAAATCACTTCCTGTTGTATTAGCTGTTGTAGCAACGTAAAAAGGAACGTTAACACTTGATTGCAATAAAAATCTTACCCTTAATTTTCCCGGACGAACAAAATAACTATACGGAAAAAAAGATCCAGAAGTCCCATTAATTTGAAAATGAGTTCCTGTCCAATTAACGAAAGTAATGTCTTCTTGTATACCACCAAAATTATCTGGGTATCTTGCTATATAATCACCAAGTTTAATGTTAGACTGGCCTC
>Ga0310343_10000449_pt1 | contig 19548 bp, 18 predicted proteins | sample HC15DNA2025_MG_FD_203519 | JGI IMG/M metagenome (GOLD analysis project Ga0310343, IMG submission 203519) | Marine microbial communities from station ALOHA, North Pacific Subtropical Gyre - HC15-DNA-20-25_MG | ecosystem: Environmental > Aquatic > Marine > Oceanic | place: Pacific Ocean: North... | reverse complement strand
AAACATTTACAAGAAAAGGGCTACATCTCTTGGCAAGAAGGTAAAGCAAGAACAATGCAAATAGTTGATGAAATTATAGAAGGTGTACCAATTATGGGTTCAGTCGCAGCTGGAGGTTTGATTGAAACTTTTTCTGATGTTCAAGAGAATTTAGATATTTCTGATGTCTTAAAAAAGAAAAATGTTTTTGCTCTTACAGTTAATGGAGATTCTATGATAGACGCATGCATTGCAGATGGAGATATGGTTTTGATGGAGCAAATTACAGATTCATACTCTCTTAGAAACGGAACTATTGTTAGTGCATTGGTTCCAGGTTTAGGAACAACTTTAAAGTATTTTGTTAAGAGGGGAGGAAAAATATTTCTTGAAGCGGCAAACCCAAATTATGAACCAATTGAATTAGATCTGAATGAAGTTGTTTTTCAAGGTAAACTATTGGCTGTCTGGAGATCTGTTAGGAATTAATTCATCAAGGTGAAGATAAATCCCCTAACCCAATCTTCCAATAATTTATATTGCAACCTCTCAAATCACAATAATTAGTTATTCCTCTTGTATCAAATAACCATTTAGGTGATCTCATTAATTTTGACATTTTGGACCAATCTAAAGATTTAAATTCTTTCCATTCAGTTGCTATTACAATCGCATCTGCGTCTTTAGCAACATCCATTACCAAATTACTAAAACTCCATGATCCCTCTTTATTTTTTTCCCCTTGTTTAGGCCCAAGATCATTCTCTATTTGTAATTCTTTTACTTTTGGGTCATATATGATTAAGTCTGCGCCTTCTTCAATAAGATCTTTACAGATTTGAATGGCTGGTGATTCTCTTGTGTCGTTAGTGTTAGCCTTAAATGAAAATCCTAATATCCCGATTTTCTTGCTTGTGAGATTATTAAATAGCTTGTTGACAATAATTTTGCTTATTCTATGTTGCTGCCAATAATTTAAATCAACGACTTTTTGCCAATATGAAGCGACTTCATCTAGTCCATAGAATTTTGATAAATAGACAAGATTAAGAATATCTTTTTTAAAGCAACTGCCTCCATACCCAGGACCAGAACTTAAAAACTTTGCTCCAATCCTTGTGTCCATTCCTATGGCACAAGAAACTTCGGTTATATCTGCACCTGTTATTTCGCAGATAGCAGATATTGAATTGATAGAACTTATTCTCTGGGCTAAAAAAGCATTAGCTACTAATTTTGATAATTCTGAACTCCATAAATTGGTTTTTATAATTTTATTTTCTTCAACCCAATTTAAGTAAATTTCCTCCAAAGCATAAATGGCGTTTGGATCTTCACCTCCAATTAAAACTCTATCTGGACTCTTTAAATCATTAATAGCAGTTCCTTCTGCAAGGAATTCGGGATTAGACAATACGCTAAATTTTTGAGATTTGTCTAACCTTTGATTTGATTTAAGGATACTTTTGATTGTTTCTGCAGTTCTTACAGGTAAAGTGCTTTTCTCTACGATAATAGTTTCTCCACTGGCATATTTTGCTATTTCTCTTGTAGAAGATTCTATATACTTTAGATCACTTGCTTGACCTTTGCCTAAACCACTTTTTTTTATAGGAGTATTGACCGATAAAAATATCATGTCTGCAGTTTGAATATTTTTTTTAATATCAATACTAAAAAATAAATTTTTATTTCTGCATCTTTTGACAATCTCTGCCAAGCCTGGTTCATAAACTGGAAGATTCTCTAGGTTTTTATCATTCCATTTTTTTATCCTATCCTCGTTAATATCTACCACTGTTACTTCAATTGAAGGACAGTTGTCAGCAATAACTGCCATAGTTGGCCCACCAACGTAACCTGCCCCTATGCAGCATATTTTTTTGACTTTATTATTATTCATTGTTAAGGCATTTACTAAAGTATTGAATGGTTTTGTTAAGACCGTTATCCAAGCTTATTTTAGGCTGCCAGTTTAATTGATCCATTGCAACCTTTATACATGGTTTTCTATGAATAGGGTCATCATCGGGGAGATCTAAAAATTTTAACTCCTCTTTTTTATTTAGGATTGAAGAAATCTTATGTGCAAGATTTTTAATGGTTATTTCTTCTGGATTTCCTAAATTTATTGGACTAGAATAATTTGAATTCATTGCACGAATAAGTCCTTCAATCATATCGTTTACGTAGCAAAAAGATCTAGTTTGTGATCCATTTCCATATATCGTTAAGGGTTTGTTTCTAATCCCTTGGGTTATTAAATTGCTAATTACCCTGCCATCTTTTTCCATCATTCTTGGTCCATAAGTATTGAAAATCCTTACGACTCTAAGATTTATGCCATAAGCTCTTTTAAAGTCATAACAAAGGGTTTCTGCAACTCTTTTGCCTTCTACATAGCAACTCCTTTTGCCAGTTGTATTGACAGAACCATTGTAGGTCTCTACCTGTGGGGATATCTCTGGGTTTCCATAGATCTCACTTGTACTTGCTACAAGAATTCTCGCATTATATTTTCTAGAAAGTTCTAGAGTATTATTCGTTCCAATGAAAATAGTTTTTAAAGTCTCAATAGGATTAATTTGATAGTTAAAAGGGGAAGCTGGGCATGCAAAATGCCATACTCTATCAGCTTTAAAAAAAAATGGCTCAATAACATTATGATTAATTAATTTAAAACGTTTATTTTTAGACCAGTGAGCAATATTTTTAAATGAACCACTTGAAAAATTATCTAGGCAAATAACTGATTCACCTTGTTTCATAAGATTGTCAATTAAATGAGAACCAAGAAATCCTGCTCCTCCTGTAATCAGATGTTTCAAGACTTTAATTCCAAAATTGTGATAAATTTTTTTAAAATTTTCTTTTTAAATGAAGTCATATAAAAAATTTATTTGGAATCATGAATAAAAAATTATCTATTTTAGTGTTGCATTCACATAATAAAATAATGGGCATTGATTGTTGTATAAAATATACTGCTTTCTAAATAAAGTCTGAAAGAGTTTATCTAAAATTACTGAGATTTGGCTCATAAAACCATTAAATAACTTATGCCGGTAACAAATTAATTGAGAATTTGTAAACGGGCCGTATGAAAGAGGAGAAATCACTATATTTTCAAATGAATTATCTTTTAAAAATTTTTTTAAATAATCTGATGTCACTCTTTTGTAATCATTTGGGGCTCCATGAATTGGATACATAAAAGGAATAATTATATGAATGTTCCCTTGTTTTTTTAGAATTTTTTTTATTTCATTAAATAAAAAATCCCAATCATAAATATGTTCTAAAACATTAAAAAGGATACATTGATCAAAGTAATTCTTTTTGATTGGGAAGGGTTCATTGACCTCAATCAATATATCTGGAGAAATTTTTTTGTCTATATTGATAGACAAATAGTTTTCACATTTTAGAAAATTTATATAGTTTGATTTTTTCCCTCCACCAATATCAATTAAATTACCCTTAAAGTAGATTTTTTTTAGAAGTTGATTCATTAGTGTTCTTTGAATAGAAATTTTATTAACATCATTAAATGTTTTGAAAAAACTAACAAAGTTAAATATCTCAATTTTTTTTAAATTATTGTTTTCAATAAATTTGCTTTTCAACTTTTAAAAATTCACTTTTTTAGTTACTATATCATGTTCAAATATTTCAGAACTTTGCTTATGTTTTCTTTTTTAGAAAATGTGATTTTTAAAGTTGGTTGTGAATTGCTTAATAATTATTCCAACAAGCATGCTACAACTTGTAAATCTAATATTGAATTTTAGAAGAAGATTTTGTTAGTTAAACTCTATAAAGTACTATAGCAATTAAGGACGTTACTAAATTTATTTTAAAATTGATTGATACGATTGACGTTTTCAAATTTGGGGCCATAGCTCAGCTGGTAGAGCACCTGCATGGCATGCAGGGGGTCAGGGGTTCAAATCCCCTTGGCTCCATTGATTTTATTAGATTTGATGAATTTAGCTACTAGTGTTGGATTTTTTATTTAAACAACAAACCTACAAAATCTTAATTAGAAGAGGGTGCTTATATATTTGAAATTAACTTAGCTATTATCACTATCTTTTCAGGTACAAATATTGAAGGAGAATTTGACTTCCGTCTAACCTTAGGTATTTTAATTCCACAACTTCTTTAAAAGATAATGGTAATATTTTCAAGATTTAAAAACGGCTTTAACAATTTTCCTAGACAAAAAATATCTTCATCTCAGATCATTAACAATATTAAAAAATGAAGTGTAAGTTGTTAAATTTTCATTTTATTTTTTTATTAATCGCATTTGCAGGCTATTATTTTGAATGCAAAACTAAAGGTTTATTAATTGTATTAATATCTTTCACTTTGATATTATTTAATTTATAAAAATCTTTTTTATTAATAAATAAATAAATCATAAAATTATGTTTTTGAGCAAACTAATATTTAGGTTATCCAAATCAATTACTAGAAGATTTATAAAAAAACATTCACTCAATATCGCAAAATATAATCCTGATTTAATTACCTATCTATATGATGAAATTTCTTGGGAGATTTTAACAAGTGGTGAGTATGAAAAAGATTATTTAGAAGTTGCTATTCAATTTCTAAAAAATATTGATAATTTCAATTTTGACTATTTCATAGATGTAGGCGCAAATATTGGAACTACTGCATTAAATATTCATAATTACTTTAATAAGATAATTTCTATAGAAGCGAATCCAAGAACATATAAAATTCTTGAATTAAATACAAAAGAAATAAAAAACATCTCATTATTTGAATTCGCAATAAGTGATAAGGAAAAAAGTATGCGGTTGACTTATGATAATGGTTCATTTGCCGGGGCTTATATTGTTAAAAATAAAATTGATAAGAATAAACCATTCAAAATAGTAAATGGAACAAGTTTAGATAAACTTCTTTCGAAAATTGATAAGACTTCAATGGTAATAAAATTAGATATTGAAGGGGAAGAATTAAATGCACTTAGGGGATCAATGGAGATAATTAAAAAACACTCCCCAGTTTTTATAATAGAAATAAACAAAAGGGAAATAAAAAACAACTCTTCGGATACATTTTTATTTCTAAAAAAATTAAATTATACCTTTTATAATATTCAAAAACCTTATATTGGAAACAATCCAATAATTAAAAGGTTAAGAAAAAATGAATCATTAGAGGTAGTTAAAGTGGATAAATTAATAAAAAAATATAGACTATATCCAACATTAATTTGTGTCCCAAATGTGTTATCTATTAAAAATTTTAATAGATAACAAAATAATATTTTTTGTAATTTTTGAATAAATTAAAATCATTACTCTAATTTTCTCAATAAAATCTTCTCGATTCTTCGATTAAATATTATTATTTATTTTTAATTGAAAGGACCTAAAAAGTATTTATATTTTTATTCTTTAGATATTTTAAAATGAGTTTCTATTCTTTTTATCGAATTTAATTGGGTCATTCCGTCTTACACCATATCAAAAGCAATCCAAAAATATCTGCCCTAAAAAAACAAATGCTAAAAAATTAATATTGAATATCAAAACTCTTTATTTAAAAAATAATGATTTTTTGGATGTTTAATAATTTTTGTTTTAATAGTTTGAATAAAAATTTATATCATCAGAATATTGCAATTCACTATAATGTGTTCCTGCATTTTTGATAAACTTAAATGAGTTGACTTTTTCTAGCGCCTTTTTTCTTCAGAAAATATAAACAAGTATCATTTCTTGAGGAGAATAATTTTTTCAAGTGATTAACTGGGACAGAACAAGCTGATTTCCAAGTCGAATTTAAACATTGATATCGAATATTAAATCTATGATCTAGAAGTTTATAAATTCTAATTTCTTTATTAGATAGGGAAATTTTAAAGGGTGAAATTATTTCATCAATGAATGAATTAATAATCAAAATCATAATTTATCTGTTTTAAAGTACTAGATAATGAACTTATAAGAGTTCGCCGCACAAATTAAATATTTAAGCCGCATAAATTTAAATTTTTTTATATGACTATAAAGTATTTTAGAAATCTAAATAATATGATTCTGAACCTTTTGACCAACGAATTTTTGAATGGAATGGAGAATCTTTTATACTTTTTAAATTTCCTTTTAAATTAATACTCTTCGATACGATATTATTTTGCATTTTTAGAAAAGTTTGGAATCCTAAAAACAATTCATCTTCGGTATTGAACTCTACTCTTATTCCTTTTCTTTTAAGAGCTCCATAATTCATTACATCTGGTTCCCCAAGACCAACTTCAATAAATTGATCAAAGTTAATTTTATTATTATTTTTGTCAAAGTAATTTTTATATAAAACCAAATCATTATTTTTTAATGGAACCCATATTGGTAAATACATGTTGGTCCAAAAAACTGGAATATTGGACATTAATGGTATTATTGAAGCGCCAGTGGAACTTCCAATAAAGTATTTACAACTTGTTAAAGCTAATAAATTTTCAAGTTGGCCTTTGTTACTTGTTTTATCATATATTTTGTAGGAGATATTTGCCCTAATTAATCTTTCCTCTAGAAGAGCACCTGGAGGATTAGTAAAACAAATACTATATTGGAGGTCATTAAGCAATTCGCATATTTTAAAATAATCTTCTGAATTTACATTCCTAATAGAGTTAAAGGTCTCATTATAAAAATTTGAAGTCCTTAGATTTATAGTTACTAATCCCTTAGGTTTTATATCCTTGAAGAAATTATTTTTTATTTTTGACTCAAAATCTACATCTTTAAGTCTATATTGTTTTGTTGATAGGGAATTTTTTATGAATTCTGCGTATTCTGAATAAATATTATCTTTGTAGCATTCAAATTTTTCAGTGGTTATGGTTGCAAATTTCCACCATGAAATTGAAGATATTAAAAATCTTAAAAGAATATTTTTTGCAAATTTAAAGTTTCCAAATTTCGCACTATCTAAATAAGAATAAATATATTTATTTTGTTTATTGGGTATGTAGGGAATACCAACAATTAATTTTAAATTTTTATCACATAATTTGTAGTGTCCAGAAACAGTAGCAAGCCATAGTATTGATCCAATTTGTGAAAGATCTATTTTAAGTATTTTAAAATTATAAAAATTTTTAATTATTAAATAAAAGATTATTGCAATAGGACTAGCACTTAAAGTTATTAAATACCAAAAGATTATTATTGAATTATTTAATTTTTTCCTTATGAAAAGATCAGGTAAATATTGATTTGTAAGTCTTTGAATTGAAGATGCGTGAACAAATTCATGAGGCGGAACCAATATTGAATCGACTTTAATAAGAATATTTTTTAAGAAATTTATAGAATTCATAACTAAGCTTCATAAGTTTTCACTAATATCCATTGCTTGCCTAATACAATCATCTATATCAACTTCATATCTATAAGATCCTGCTCTGCCGATAGAATATACATTTTCGGGTTGAAGATTATGGTATTTATCTGCTATTCCTTGCCAATGTTTCATTGGTAAAGGATAGTGTTTGCCATTTAAAGATGGTATTTCCATACCAATAAGCGAGTGTGGAGATTTATGATGAGTAAACCTTTTGTACTCTACTAATCTTGTAAAAGGTTCTTGTCCAGCAAAATATATAAAATAAACATCTTTTGGAAAGACATATTCACTTGGCAGGACAAATTTTATCAAATCTCTTCCTACAAAGGGTAATTCGCCATATATGTTCTCGAAAATATCGCTTGGAGAAATCGTATTGATTATGATCTCGTAAGAATGCCAGTCCCCATTAAAAAATACCCTTTTTGATGGAATATCAAAGATTGATATGGTGGTATTAAGAAAAACATCTATATTTTTAGTCGCGATTTCAAAATAAGGATCATAACCTTTTGGATCATATGGATAACCAGAAATAGCAACATCCCAAGCTGCTCTAGGCCCTTTCTTAAGTGCGATCCCTTTTGGAGACCATTTAAAAGTATCAAATTCTTTATTGCTATCAATTCTCCACATTTTTTTATTGTAATTAAGTACAAATTTTTCGTAAAGAGATTTTCCTACTGATGCAATCCAATATTCCTCAAAATCTAAAGCACTTGATATATCGCTTAGTTTTTTTAATTCACTATAAATTTTATCCTTATCAGGCATTAAAGGAATATCATCTTCATTTATGGGGAAATTATAAAAATTACTATCCTGTGAGACATATGTTAAAAATTGATGTTCTGGACAAAGTCTTATAGGTAAGATTTCATTTAAATATTCATAGACCGGTTCATCTTGAGTAAGGAAATGTCTAGGCCCAAAAGTATATGGGTGCCCTCCATAGTAATGCGTTTTATTTCCTGCTCCTAAAAAAGATGATTTCTCAACGAGTGTAATATCATAATTAGGATATTTTTTGGAAATCAAATCAGCAGCAGCACATCCAGCAAATCCCCCGCCAATGATCAATACTTTTGTCATTTAAATATTTATACCAAGGTAAATTACAATCTTAAATTTTAACATGGAACAAAAAATTCCCATTCTCTGTCGTACCCAACTTCTTCAAAAACCTTTTTCCATTCATCTATATGAAGGATTGTCTTGGCCACGAGATTCCACTGTTCTAATTTATTTTTTTCTTCATCAGTTCTATAGCCATTTACCTTTATAAATGATTTTTTGCTAACTCTAATGAGCTCTTTTAGTGATCTTTTTACCCCATTAATGTCTAGATTATGAATTGAAGCAATACTGATTGCAAGATCAAATGTATTACTTTCATAGGGTAAAGAAGAACAACATCCAAGGTCTATGTGGGGATAAACAATAGGCAGTGCATTTTTTTTACAATAGGATGATTTCTCGAGGCCTTTAATTCTGATTTGGGGAATTTTTTGACAAAAGTCAAATAACATAAATCCTTTCCCGCAGCCAACATCTAATATTGAAGATTGTTGATCCAATTTATAAAAATCAATAAAATCTTCTACAACTTTTTCCCAATAACCCGGAATGTATTTATATCCACCTAAACCTAATCTTCTTGGCCCATCAAAATATTCATAATCAAATTCATAGGCTAATTCTCTTTCTTTAGAACTTACTTCTGACCTCTCTTTAAGTAAATTTGACCGAGATGGCTTAGGATACCTGCTCATTAAATTTACATTTGTCATGACTTATAAATCAAATTTCTAATTGACTCTATGCTAGGTTGATCATATTGGTCAAGGTAATCTCTTAATTTATATGATAAAAGTAAATCATTAGCTTCATCAACATTCTTAATTCTCTTTGCTTCTAGAATGCAATATATGCTTCCATCATATTTTTTTATTATCTCAAAAATTTCTTTAAGTTTTTTTTTGTCGTAAGGCAGCATAGAAACTGAATATATTCCTAATATGTCATTTCTTTGAAAATTATTTAAAGCAGTAAAGAGTTGCATAACGAAATTTTCAAAAAAATGCTCTAGGGGGGGCAATACATAATCAACTTTTATTGAATTAGCATACTCTCTTAAGCATGCATTCTGCGCAGGAACTGGCATGACGAAATTACTAAATTTTCTTGAAGTTACGTAACCTAATAATCTCATTTAAATTTTATTAAATCATCTCTATAGGAAAGGCCTAATTTAGTTACTTCAGATATATTTAATATTTTATAGAAAGATCCTAATCTTCTTTCTCCAGATACAGCCTCATGAGTAAAAATATTTTTAAATCTGCAATTTATGCTGATTCTTGTCGAGGAGGTTTTATTTAAAATGTTACCGTGAAATAAAGTAGGTGAGAAAAGAAGACCCTTTCCTTTATTGATTTCTATGAATGTGGCTTTATCTTTAAATTTCTCGAACAACAAGTTCATCCCAATTTTTTCATTTTTTGGGATTTCAGAAAGCATTTCTTTTGAAACTTCTGGCTTAAATATGTACATTGAATTCGAATCAAAGCTTCTTGTTATTGGAATCCACATGACTAATTCAAAAACTGATTGACCAGATAATGCATCGGTATGCAAATCCAGTACCGAAGATGAGTCGTTTGGCATCTGAATAGATAGATTTAATTTATTTTGAATAGCTAAATCTCTTCCAAGAAAATAATAAAGAAGATTCTTCCCCAAGGAGGTATATTCTTTTTCCCAATTTTTTATTTTATTAATACTTCTAAAAGCCTTAATTCTCAAGTTATTAATATCTTTGATTGATATTTTTTCATGTAATAAACTTAAATCGTCCTGATTTAATTCTTTCTGAATATTCCTATAAAATAATTCTAAACTAACTTGATTTTCAATATCAAAAATGCAATATCCATTTTTAAGGAGATCTTTAGATAAATCATCTATTAAATTACTTGTTAAATTATTATTCATTAAGAAAAACTTTTAAAAAAAGATGAAATGCACTCTTTAACAGACCTTGTTATTAAAAGGTTACCATTTTCTTTATTAGTGATAACAAAAGAAGGATTACATTTTAATGATTCCGTGATCAATGGCTTTATTCGCAGATTTTCACTAATAAAACTCAACATTTCACCTATGGCTATAACATCTTTTGCATGCAGATTTAAAATTAGATGATCCAAAATTTGCTTATTAAACAGGTTTAATATTGTTAATGCTATATCGTCTACGAAAATACAATTATTAAACTTAGAATCAAAAGATCTTATTGTTATGGGATCACCACAGGCTATGTTTTGAACTGCTCTTTTAAAAAATACTGGGGGCATTCCTTGAGATATTACTCCAGGTAATCTTAATATTGATAATTTTATTCCCTTCGATTCGCAAATTTTGGAAACTGTTTTTTCTCCTTCAAGTTTAGAAAGTCCATATTTATTAGGATGATTTGGAGTCGTATACTCGCTTATTTCTGGAAGCTTTATTTCACCATATATAGCCATAGTTGATATATAAAATACGTGTTTAGTTTTCGAATTTTCAATATATTCTTTTAATTCATTATCAATTGTCTTATTCAAGTCATAAATGTTTTCAAAGTTCGCATTATTGGGAGTCGCTGCAGAAGCATGAATCAAAACATCATAGTTTTCCTTAACATCAACATCTGATAAGCTTTTGTATCTTTTAATCCCGGGAATAAAAGATACGCTTCTACTAACTATTGAAAAGTCAATATTTTTTTCATAAAAAATTTTTTGGGCAGCACTACCAACTAAGCCATTAGCACCTGTAATTAAGATTTTCAATTTTTTGAAGCGATTTCTTTTATTTTGGTACTATTAATACCATATTTTTGAAGGAGATTTTCTCTTGTATCAATATCAAAAATATATTTATGATCAATTTTAATATGTTTTAAATAAATAGGGATACTTGATTTCGACAGCAGGGAGGTAAGAGCTTCATGAAGGCCACCAGGTGCAAAGGTTTCTTCTACGATTGTTACTTGATTTAAATGATCTTGGTGTTTTTTTAAAAAGCTAATCATGTCTATTAAGGAAGGTTGTGATAATTCGGAAATGGAGATAAGAGAAACATGATGATATTCTTCGCTTTGTAAACTTTTTAGTACTATTGAGGCGATTGACCCATGAGTAATAAATAAGTTGCATGTTGGTTTATTTGACTTTAGAAAATGAATATTAGTTGTGATTTCTTTTTGAATAGGTAAATTTTCTTCACCACCTTTTGAGAGTCTTATGTATGAAGGCAACCCATTGTTTTTGGCTTCTCTGTAACTTTCCATAAGACATTTCGCGGTATCTTTGGGATCATAGGGAGTAAATAATTTCATGTTTGGAATTGTTCTCATTAGAGAGACATCTTCATAAGCATGATGAGTGGAACCTAATTTATCATATGCTAGACCTCCTCCAACACCGACTAAAATTACTGGTTCTGCATTAATGCCTATATCTACTCTTATTTGCTCAAATGCTCTCATAACAAGAAAGGGGATAATTGTATAAACTACTGGTCTCATCCCTTCAGAAGCCATCCCTGCAGCGATACTAATCATATTCTGCTCGGCAATTCCACAATTAATAAACCTATCTGGGTATTTTTCGATGAATTTATCAAATATCCTAAATCCTATATCTCCAGCCAATAAAATTACTTTCTCATCCCCAGATGCAATTTCTAAGAGTTTTTCGGCGAAACTATTTCTCATGATTTAACAATATTTTTATTGGTTTTCTTAATTTCAGCTATTGCTTCTAAGTGTTCTTTTTCCGTAAGCTTTCTATGATGCCATTTGGGAACTCTCTCCATAAATGATACACCTTTTCCTTTTATAGTATCAGCAATAATAAACAGTGGCATTTCAAGGTTATAAAAATTTTGATGAAAATCTAAGAATTCTTTTATTAATTCTTCATGGTCGTGGCCCGATACTCTTTTAGGCTTTAAACCGAAACCCGAAATGCGTAATTCTAGGTTTTCAATGTCCAATATTTCTTCAGTAAATGTAAGAGACTCTTGTTTATTGTTGTCAATAATGACCATAAGGTTTTTTAGATTGTGCTGTGCAAGGAACATTAATCCTTCCCATATTGATCCCTCATTCATTTCCCCATCTCCAATTACACATATGTATCTTTTATTTCTATTAACAAAGGCTTTGCCAATGGCAACCGATAATCCATGACCTAATGAACCTGTAGACCATGTAATTGAAGATGAACTGCCTTTTTTGGGATGTCCTCCAAATCTTGACTGATTGGTATAGAAGTCTGAAAGTATGCTTTCATCTAATTCTTCAACTCTTATTAAAGTGACAAGCCACGCAAGTAAACAATGTCCCTTACTCAGAATGAATTCAAAATCATATTCTGACTTAAGAGAATAAAGTGAGGAAAGTATATCAATTAAGCTTAAAGAACCACCAACATGCCCCCCTTTTGCCTTGTAAATTGTATTTATAATATCAATACGGCTTTGATATGAGTATTCTCTCGATCTCTGTAAAAAGTGATTTTGGTTCAACATTGTCGAGGAGTTTTTTCCCTGCCTTGAAATAAATTTCAGCTTTCTCAAGCTGAACTGAAAGGATCTTAGCACGATTTTTGACCCTTTCATGATCTGCATGAATCCTTATTTTCCATTTTTCTTCGAGAAATTCATTTAATATTATTAGTGACCATTTGATCGCAAAAAGACAATTGTAAATTTGCATGTATTTTTTATCAGATTTATGAATTAATTCCTCTATAAAATAATTTGACCATTTGTTGCTCAAAAAAGAATAGGAAATATTTTTAGGATGGATCATAAAATCAATATGCTGCTTTATCGGTGAATCTAATCCTGCATACTCTAAATCTACTATTAGCAATTCATTGTTTTGATTTAAAACACAATTATGTAGTCCAGAATCAGCATGATTAAATCTAAAATTAGAAGCAATTTCAATATCTTCAATAAGAGGTCTAATTTTATCAAATGTAAGTTTAATATTGAAAATTAATTTTTCATATTTTTCATCAAATTTATCTTTCTGAATAAAATGTAAATTTATTCTTTCTTCTAAATTATTAACAAGATACTTGTTACTTTTTTGTGCTTCTTTGGCAAAGATTTTATATTCATTCTTCCCATATGATAATCTGTGTATCTTTTGAATTAAATTAATATATTTGTAAAAATTAAAGGAGTTAAAATCAGGTTTTTTATCTACGTATTCGAAATAAATTATCAAGTTTTCTCTATCAATTTCATAAAGATTTGTAGTTAAATTTTTACCAAGTTTATTTATAGTAAGGCTACAAAAATATTCATTATAAAATTCAAATAATCTTGTATTTTCAAAACTTTTGCCATATAAAGCTAGGCCATTTTTTTGAAATTTGTAAGTTTTACTATTACCTGATTTCATAAAATTTTTTAAATATTTTTAATACCTCATGCCAGTTTGCGCAGTATGTAAGATCTTTTTCATAATGAATATAATCATTACCAAATTTAATATAAAGAATGTTTTGATTATCAGTGTTTTTTTTGTGATCTAGGTGAACAGAAACAAGATCGTCAATAATTACGTTTGGCTGAATAAAATGGATTGTTTTGATTTTTTCATCATAGGTATCACAAAAAATTATAGATTTAATTGATGAGCAAAGTTTATTATCATTTATCCAAGAAAAAATTCTTTTTTGAGCTATTGCTAGGATATTTTTATTTTTAGCTGATTTCAAGCCGAATTTACTCCTATGACTGACAATATAAACATCGAAATTATTCCGAGAAAAAAATTTAATCGCTTTTTCGGCATTATCAAAGAATTTTATGGGTAGTCCATCATGAGAGTAGATTAGGCCTTGAATCTCTTGCCAAATATCATCACCAAATTTTTCTTTAATTTGTGACTTTATAGATTTTGTATTTTTGGAATTATTCTCTAAAAAGAATTCATTTGAATCTTTTACTAATTTTTTTAGGCTATCTCTGATAATCTCTCTATAGTCAACTAATGTATTGTCAATATCAATTACAACTCTCATTTAATTCCTAATTTTTTGATCCACTTTATTGAAAAACAACTTTCGCTGGTATTAAGTGAATTGTCCCTATATGATGAAATAATTTCCCTTATCGCAATCGAAACATTTTTTTCAGGTTTAAAACCTAAATTAATTAATTTTTCTGAGCATTGTCGATAAGATCTAGGATCGTTCGATGGAGTAATTTCAATTTCTGAATTTGGTAATTGCTCTTTAACTAAATTTGCTATGTCTAAAATTGAGATATTTTCAAATCCCGCATTAAAGGTCCCTGATGGAATCCTTTCTTGATTATTCAAAAGAAAAAAATAAACGCCACAGATATCGTCTATATGAATATTTGGTCTTACTTGAGTTCCTCCAAAAACCGTAATTTTATTATTTTTTAATGCGGAATAAGTAAGTATATTTACAGAGACATCCAGCCTCATTCTTGGGGAAACTCCGCAAACTGTGGCAGGTCTAACACAGTAAACCTTCATTTTGTCTTTATAACTCAAGAAAACTCTCTCTGCGATCATTTTTGTCTTGTTGTATTCAGAAATAGGAACTAAATCAGTCTCTTCAGTTACTTTTTCTTTATCACTTATTCCATAAACACTGCCCGAGCTTGCAAAGATAAAAGTTTTAACCCCTGATTGTATTGCTTTTGTAGCTAAGGATTGACTAGCTAATACATTTATTTCCCAGCTTAATTTTGGTTCTAATTCAACAGCAGGATCATTTGCAATATTTGCTAAGTGAATAATAGCGTCAATATCCTCAAGATGTTTATTTGTAATATTTCTAATGTCGCAATTAACTACTTCTAATTTTTCATGAGGTTTAAGGTAATTCCCAAACCAATTTACATCAATTGATCTTACAAAATGACCATCATTTAGTAAGTAAGGTACCAATACTGAACCTTTATATCCATTGCCTCCAGTTACGAGAATGTTCATAAATTTCATTTAACATCCCTAACCCTACCATATTGAGCTTCTCGAAAATTAAACCTCGATCATCATTTAGATTGAATAACAGTTTTGAATTCTTTCTAAAATTCCTTCTACAGTTACAGGCTGATTACCAAGTGATTCAACCACTAAAGATGCTCCATATGAGGCTAATGCTGCTGCTTCAATTAAACTGCTCCCACTAGTAATGCTTGCAGAAAGAATTGCTAACATTGAGTCTCCAGCTCCAGTTACGTCTACTGGATTTACTGAAAGTGCTGGAAAAGCTTGTATTTTTAGTGAATTATTTTTGTCCTTCGAGTAAACAAGAACACCCTCGGCTGCCAACTTCATTATTAAGTTTTTGCAACCAGTCTCAGAAATCATTTTTTGACATAGCAAATCAAGCCCATTTTCATTATCTTGCAATGCAATTCTTGCTTCTTTCTCGTTTGGACAAAGGAGATCAAAATTTTTCATTTTTGAGATATTTCCAACTTGACTACTACATTGAAGGTCACCAAAGAGAAAAAGATTCTCTTTCTTTGCGATATCTCTTAAAGCTAATAATAAATCAGGGGTGATAACACCATATACGAAGTCTGATATTACTATTCCATCTAACGATTTTGCATTCTTTTCTACATAATTAATTATTTTGGATATTGTTTTATTTTCTATCATATGATTTGCAAGTCTGCTCACCCTAAATAGCTTTTGATTCTCGACAATATATCTTTTTTTGAGAGTTGTAGGTCTTTTTTTCTCTAAAAATAAATGGGATTCTATAGATTGTTCTCTTAGGATTTTTTTGAGCCATTTGCCTTCTTCATCATCACCAACAACTGAAATAAAATGGCAGTTTGAGCCTAATGAAGCAATATGAGAAGCTACTATTGCAGCACCGCCAATAAAACTTTTTTGTTCGAGTTCTTTAACAACTATTACTGGAGCTTCAGCGCTCATACCTAGTGCCTCACATGCATTATATTGATCAACTATTGAATCTCCAATTACCAATAAATTACTTTTCTGAAATCTCGTACAACATTCAATAAGTTTTTGTTGTGATATGTTTTGGCGATTTAATGCTTTTATAAATTGCTTTTTACGTTCATTCTTCAGTTGAGATTCAGAATTCAAAAGTAAATCAGAACTAGCATAGTTAATGTCTCCTGCGTGATAAATAATTTTCTTTTTTTTCTTTTTTAAAAATTTTATTGCAGAAGAAATATCATCAGATGAATTGTTTTCATATTCTTTTCCAAGTACCAAGCATTTAGGGTCTAATTTTTTTACAGCATTAAATAAACTGTTATCTTCTAAAAGAATTATTGCATCTGCAATGCCAAGTTGCGATACTGATTCTGCTCTATCTAATTGACTAAAAACATTTCTTGCATCTCCTTCAAGGCTCTTCATAATACAGACGATAAAAGTCTGCCCAATTTCTTTCGAATGTTTTAAATATCTAATATGTCCAGTATGTACTGAATTAAAATGACCAAAGCCTAAAACTGAGTTTTTGAATTTATCAGATTCTTGAATTCCTAATATCTGACTCTTGAATCGATTTAGGTGATTATCCATTATTCAATTTATTTTTAATTTTGGGAAGATTTTTCTTTTATCCATTGCATGCATATATGGAATAGTATCAACTGAACGTCTTCTGCAATTTGCATATCATTTATTTTAAAATGTATTGGAACATCCGCTATATCTTTGCATTGGCCTCCATCAAAAGCAAGCACAGCATAAGATTTAATTTTTTTTGTATTTGCGTATTTCAAAGCATTGATTACATTCGCAGAATTACCACTACCTGATAGAACTACTAAAATATCAGATTGCTCTGCAAGAACTTCTAGTTGGTGGGAATATATATTTTCATAACCTATATCATTTGCAAGACAAGTAATAATACTCGGGTTTGAAGGTAATGCAATAAATTTAATTCCTGGGTTTTTAAAATTTGAATTACAACCAACTCCATAATGAAAGTCATTCGCAATATGCATAGCATTGCCAGCACTCCCTCCATTACCGCAAATGTAAATAGTGGATCTATTTAACCAACTATTCTTTATATCATTAGCGAGTAATTCTATTTGTGCAGTAATTTCATCACTAAATATATTATTGATATTCTCTAAATAATTTTTTGTAAAATTTAAGAAATCTTTATTTGATTTTAAATTGTTCATTTTCTCCTAAAGTTTGTTTTCCCAAAATTTTTGAGCCTTCTCTAACGACTCAGGGTTGCCTATGTCTATGAACATTTCATTAGTGTAGCAGGTTTGAATTCTCCCTATTAATTTAGGAATTATATCCTTACTTATGTCAAAGGGTTTTGGTTTAATTTTTTTCATAAATTTTAAAAATTCCTCATCAAAAGCATATATTGCACCATTAGCAATGTTGCCGGGAGGGTTATTTTTTTTTTCATGAAATCCTATCAGAATTTGTTCATTATTAGTTTCAACTATTCCACATAAACTAGGGTTTTTAGTTTTGAAAGTAAGCATGGAAAGAATACAATTTTCTTTACTTTTGAGTTGTGTATTAACTAAATTTTGTAAATTATCGTCAGTCATATTATCTGCATGAAGAACTAATCCTAAAGAGTTTGAGAAAAAGTTTAAATTTTTTTCTAATGTACCAGCAGTTCCAAGTAATTCTTCCTCATAAGTATTAGTAATTAACATGTCTTTTGAGTCGTAATTTTGTAGGAAATTTTTAACTTCTTCATGGAGGTAATGAGTATTTATCAATACTTCTTTACATCCAATCAAAAAAAGTTTATCCAACCATATTTCTAAGAGACACTTATTATCTATTTTGACAAGACATTTTGGAATTTTAAGTGTAATGGGTCTTAATCTGGAACCCATACCTGCAGCAAGAAGAAGGGCTTTAATAGGTTTTTTCATTCTATTTTAATAATGAGGATTTATTTATTATTAAATCTCCCAAAGCAAAACTTGCTGTGAATGCAGGAGAAATAGCATTAAGTACGTGACAACTTTCCTTTGTATTGGCACAAATGAAGTCATCTTCAAGTTTCATATCTTTAAGATTAAACAATTGTGCTCTTATTCCTACTTTTTCGCTTTCTTCAATATCCGTCAATTTTATTTCTGGTATTAGTTCTTGTGCAGATTTTAAGAAAATAGGGGTTAATGATTGAAGTGATTGTTTATGTACATAGCCTCTAAAGCCCTCCTTATTTAATAAATATTGCTTTGCAAGTATTGATAAATTTTTGAAAGCCATTATGGGCTCTACTTTTTCGAGACCCTTGTAATTTTCTCTACCCCAAGCAGGTACTGCAGTTGGACCTATTGAAATGTTCTTAAAGTTATCACCACTTGGAGTAAAATGAACACCTAAAAATGGAACCGAGAGATCAGGAACTGGATAAAGATTAGTTTTGATTTTTATTTGACTTGAGGATTTTAATTTCCAATACAAACCTTTAAAGGGTAAGAGTGTATAATTTTTACCTATTGAGAAATAGTGAGCTATTCTGTCTGAGTTTAAGCCTGTGCAGTTGAAAAGATATTTATACTGAATTGTAATATCATTCGAAAGTTTAATTTCACATCCATTTGGATCAATATTTTTAATTTTTTCACCAAGTATAAATTCAACATTTTTATGGCTTAGATCGTTTTGTAGTGCTACTAAAACTTCTTTAGGGTTTACCACTGAAGTGTTGGGACTCCATAGACCTCGCTTAGTAGCAGTTCTAGCAAAGGGAATTTTTTCCTTAATTTCTTTTTCATTAATAAATTCTACTTTTGCTCCATTATTTAATCCTCTTTCTTTGAGTAATTCTAATTGTTCATCTTGTGACTTTCTTGTTGGGACAATAATCTTGCCACAGTTGTTAATTGATAAATTGCGTTCTTTGATCCATTCTTTTAGTCGGTTTGCGCCTGATACACTTACCTTTGCTTTAAGTGAATTCGGTGCATAATAAATACCTGCATGGAGGACTCCACTATTTCTACCTGAAGTATGCATACCTAGGGAGTTTTCTTTATCAATGATAGTGATATTTTTTGAAAGTTTTCTTTCAATTAATTGATGAGCTACTGATAATCCAACCATACCTCCACCAAGAATAATAATCTCTTTAT
>Ga0310343_10000448_pt1 | contig 19550 bp, 23 predicted proteins | sample HC15DNA2025_MG_FD_203519 | JGI IMG/M metagenome (GOLD analysis project Ga0310343, IMG submission 203519) | Marine microbial communities from station ALOHA, North Pacific Subtropical Gyre - HC15-DNA-20-25_MG | ecosystem: Environmental > Aquatic > Marine > Oceanic | place: Pacific Ocean: North... | reverse complement strand
CCACCACATTCAAGAAGATTACAATAGTTAGTAGCATAATTTAAAATACGTTTATCGATTTTTATGATAATAGGAAATACTGTTTTTCCAATATGATTGTTAAATGTTTCATCAAGTGTCATATGGCCCCAATGACATTTCATCACATATTTGTATTTCTTATCAAACGGTTTTAATACTTCTAAAGCATCATCATAGGTTTTATCAAAACGTAAAATAGAACTATCGTAAGAATGTCTCACTTTATCATTCGAAGCCGATTCGTCATATTCGGTTGACTTTGCGGCTCCGAATGAATAAGGATAAAAACCATCATGCAAACTTATGAAATATCCTAAAGAAGACCCCATCATGTAAGGATAATAAACAAGAGGATAAATTTGATAATTCATTAACGTGTCTCTATGATTGATGATGAAGAATTAATTAGAAATGTTCTGTAAACCATAATATATCATCAATTTCATTCATAAATTCTGGTCTTGGTTTGCTCTTAATAAAATCACACAATTTATAATATTCGTATAATTGTATTCTATCCTCATAATATTTTGAAAAATTATACAATTTAGTAATGTCCAAAATTAAAATATCATCTGGTTTTTCTTTATAATATTCTTTTTCATGTTTTCTATGCCAATATTCAGAATTAGTTTTAAGGTTTTCGAGCATCGACATCATTTTATTTTTAAAACTTATATTATTAGAATCAAATTTTTCACATCTTTGAAGTGCAATTTGAATTATTTCTGTGGTTGGTTTAATAAAAATAGGAAAAATTTGTACACCTATATCATCTAAAATATTTTTTGGTAAACTAGACATATTTTTCAAATATTTAAAAGTGTATTTTAAATTTTCAGGATACTTATTTTTTTTAAGAGTATTAAAAACATCATTTTTTTCGTAAGAGGGTATGCACTTGTCATAATATGGAAAAAATTTATCATTGCGGCGCACCCTTTCATTTTTATAGGTCAATGAGAAAGAATACGAATAAAAACCTTCATGTAAACTTATGAAGTAGCATAAACTAGAACCGTACCAATATTGAAAAAATATAATTGGATAAAGTTTATAGTTCATTTTACAAGATGTTCTTTATACACACTTGAAAGACCAAGTGCTTCTGTATTAAATTTAATAAGAGATTGTAATGCATCTTTAGTAATAAAAGTCATCAACGTATCTCTATGAGAATCACCGTTTGTACCAATAATCCAATCATAATTACCTACCTTTTTAGCAATAACAGACATTGCTTTTGAGTCGTGCGACATTTTAGTGAGAGCAGTTACTAATGCATCTTTATTGGGATTATTCTTATTCACCCAAAGTGCTTTCTGCAAACCATCTCGAAATGACTTAACGAGTTTGTATGCGTTATACATTTCACCTTGTGGTTTTGTTCCCCATTTTTTCTCAAATAGATTCTCAAACTGAAAACCTGGATAGTTTGGGTCATCATTATGACTTCCATCGGATTGAAGAATACCATGATGAAACCAAAGTTCAGCATTCTTGTTTGGTGCTACATGTTTCTTATAGGCGGCAGGATTTTCTCGTGTGCCGTTTAATTCGCCTCTCTTGAAAGCAAGGCGTCTTTCGCCATTACTCATACCTTTTACCCATGTCACATTTTCATTAAAGCATTCAATATAATCAGTCACAGAAGTTTTTGGTCCGCATGTGAGCATAGTAAATGCAAATGCTTCAGGCACCATACCAGACCCTGCCGCAAACTTAATTGGTTTCATATCTGAATTCTTTAATTTAGCAGATATGATATTAAGATTCATGAGACCTACACTCTCATAATCCGCATAGTTATACTTCACATTCTCTTGCAGAAATGCAACACCATTACCTCCATGTGAGACCATAACAACTTTGTCATCGAATCTCAACTTTTCATGCCACTTGTTAAAACCAGGAATATCTCTCGCACCTGGTAAATGTTTGAGAACTATTCGTTCTCCTAGAAAAGGCTCTAATTGTCTTGCAACAATTTCTGCCCAAACGCTTGTACCGCCTCCAGGTTTTTGTGGAATTACAAATGTATAATCTGCAAATGCAGTTGTCACCGATACTGACAAAATCAAACTTAAAATTAATTTACGCATATTCTAAAGAGTTCCTTTTTGATACGCCATATACGAAGAGTGCTAATACACAAATCACTAGAACAAGAAATATAGGTCTTGTCATAAGCAAAGAGACATCGTATAGAGCAGTTAATTGAATAGTAAGTGCTTCTAGTTTAGAAGCCAGAATAAAAGCCATTAACATAGCAGGACGACTGAATCTAAATCTTTTAGCGAGATATCCTAAAGCACAACATATCGCCAAGATTGCATAGTCTTCCCAACCACCAGTATATTGTACACATGCCCAAACAATAAATGCTACAAGAAAAGGAAAGTAGTATTTGTATGGTACATAACTGATAAGTGCAATATACTTATTGAACAGAATACAAAAGATTCCGACAATAACTGTAGCCCACATAAAACCAAATGTGAGACTATTGAAGAATTGTGTATCATAAGCAAGGTCAGGTGTCCCCAACTCAAATCCCAAGTACATGAATAATGCCATGAGAACGGCGGCAAAACTTGCACCAGGAATACCGAAAAGAACAGTAGGTATCATAGACGTTGCTTTCTGTGCGTTGTTCGCACCTTCTGGTCCTATCACACCTCTGATGTTTCCTTTACCAAATTCTTCATTTGGATGACTTGCAACTGTAGAACCGTAAGCCATCCAGTCTCCCATAGCACCACCTATGCCAGGAAGAAAACCGATGAACGCACCAATGGCACCGCCTCTAAGTGCATCCCATTTACATCGCCAAACTTCTTTGAGACCTTCAAGTGTTTGTTTGCCATGTGATTCTTTACCTACATTAGATATTGAATCACCTTTTTTCCATCCATCAAGTATTTCAGGAAAAGCAAACAGACCAGCAACGAAAGGAAGTAGTTGAATACTATCTGCTAGATAATCCCAACCAAATGTAAATCTATCAACATTTGTTGTAGGATTCACACCTATGAGACCTATCGATAAACCGAAGAGAATTGCTAGAATACTTCTGAACCAGTATTTGTTACTTACAAATCCTACACAAGCAAGACTTAAAATAATGAATGCCCACATTTCAGGAATACCGAAGTACATGACAAGTTGAATGTACCAAGGCAATAACGCAAATGTTAAAGTTCCCCAAAGTAAACCGTTGATTGTGCTTGTAATAACTGCGGCGGTTAGTGCATAAGTTGCTTTACCTTGTTGTGCGAGAGGGTGTCCATCTACCATAGTAGCGGCGGCAGAGTTTGCTCCAGGTATGCCGAGCAATACACCTGTGTATGTGTCTCCTGTTGTACTTGATGCCACAACTGCCATGCAGAAAATAACACCTAGATACGGTTCAAAAGCAAAATAACTTATGAAACTAAAGAGAACAACTAGGCCTGTTGTGGCACCTGCACTTGGTATGATTCCAATCACTAGCCCATAAAATGTACCAACCAATAATGTAATTATTTCATTCATATCTATCAATATCGAGTGTGTAACAATGAATTCCGCCATCAAGAACCCATCTATGTCTTAATGGAATATTTATGACTTCAATATCATTTGTTTCAAGAAATTTTATTTTTTCTATATCGAAAAAACCTCCAATTATTTTTTTAGGTGATATAGTCAATGCATTTAAGTCAAAATCAACTCTTTGGTCATAACCTTTCAGATTAGCGAAATAATCTTCTAAATTATCAGAGACAAGATTTGAAGTGATTGGCATTGTTTCTTTAAAATTTTCTACTATAAGTGGTTTTATATGTTTGACAATTTCTCTATCATCATCTGCTACCATTGTTAGGTCTCTATCAACAATTGTTTGAGAACCGTCAATATGTTCAATATTTGATTCATAATAAAATTTTGTTTTTGGATAAAAACCTTTTATTATTTTTTCAAACATTCTTCTTCCAGCAAAAGTGCCTTGAGGTGAACCAAAAATTAAATTATTGTGTTTGAAGTATGATGCACTATGGATAAGATGTTTTTTCTTAAAGGTTTCATCTGCATTATAAAGATAAAGTTGTTTGTCGTATAACGGGTATGCATTATTAGAAATAATGTACTCGGTTGATTCAATAGTATTTCTATATGGATTAGTTGAGATTTGACCGTTTTTTGATATTTTTTTAGAATATTCATGTAAATCTAAAAATACATCTTCATAATATTTTCTATTTGATGCAAATTGGTCAAACTTTTTCAATGAAGTATCGTATTCTTCAGAATTTATTGTCGAAACAAATGTTTGTAAAACAGTTTTTCCTTGTTCCTCGAGTTCAATAAATGCATCTTCCCAAAATAAATATTCAAAATTTCTTTGTGGAAAACTTAATTGATTAATAATTAATAAATCGCCATAAGCGAAACACCAATCTCTGCAAGAACCTGGGTCTATTATTGAACTGTTATAATTTTCTACTATGTCCCAATATTTTTCTAGATTGGGGCGATATACTTTTACATTTTCAGTAATTAAAAAATCTTCAATTTTTTGTAAATCTTCATTAGTTTCATTATTTAACCTTATCATCGAATCTAATTCAGATTTTTTTAAAATGTCTTTCCATTTATGTCTACAAATTTCTTCACTAAATCTTTTACCGATAAAAACAGTTTTTAATTTATCGTATTCATTCCATATTGTCATTTTCCCTGCCTTTCACAATTTCTTTATAATAATCATCAGACCAAAAATTATAATACGTGGTTTTTTTAAGTATTTCTGAGTGCTTTCTTAAATCGTCCCTATCTTGTATTAAAATCATTGCATAATCTTCATTATTGGTTCTTACTCCACCTATTTCATTGTAATGGTCTGGATGGTCAGGTGCCAACCATAATTTTTTAGTTTGATATTTGTCACATATTCTAATTAGAGTATCATATTCATACTTGTTCGGTTCACTAATTAAAATTACAACTTTTTTGTTTATTGGAAAATTCTTTGTATATCTTACTACATCGTTTTCAATATTGTTTGTCTTCCAAACCCAAATATAGTCTAGATATTTTTTTGCATACGGACATATTGCATGATTATCTAATTTTGTCTGAGGTTTTGATATATGTTTAAGATATCTGTTTAACATTTGACCACACTGAATAAATTCTTGTATTGTCCCATTTACATTCTAATACCTGACAACCATATTTTTTAGCGAAAACGTAATTCAAATCAAACGTCCATGGAAAAAAAGTTACGTCTTTAACTCCCTTCCAGGGATGGTCACTTATGCCAGGATTTTGTCTCCAATATATTCTACCGTCATTCGCAAGAAATGTAACTAATTTTTTAATTTGTCTGTCAATTGTTTCGTAATCACCAAAATTTATGCTACCTAGACACAAAAGGACATTCCATTTTTTGTTTGATTTAAAATTTTCAATATCCGTGATTTCATCAGCATTATCATTGGCAGGGTCAATTCCATACAATCTATCACCGAGATGAGGTTTAAATAAGTTGTAACCACAACCAACATCTAAAATAGTTTCATTATCTTTGATTTTTTCTAGTAATTTCCAACCAGAATAAATAAATTTATCATAGTCAGGTTTCCACTCATTTGCGAAGTAATTATGAAGTTTAGTCATTATGATTTTACAAAAATACCTTGGAATAGAATTGAACGAGTTGGCACTCATAAAATGCTATTTTCAGATTTATTTACTGTTTCATGGTTATTAGGTAGATTCTGCAATTATAGATGCTCATACTGTTGGCCATATGCAAGAAGCAATACAAAAGACCATCGTCCTACTGAAGTATGTATCCAAACAATTAACGAGATTAAGCGACAAGCCAGAGAACGAAATTTTAATTCTTTTCATTTTAGTTTATCTGGAGGTGAGCCAACATTTCACCCAGGTTATTTGGACATTCTTGAATATCTTGCAGATGATGTAGAAAACACAAATTATACTTCAGTACATATGACCTCAAATTGTTCTCGTCCTATGAAATGGTTTGAGCGTTATGTTGAATCGGCAAAGAAATTTTCTAGAGCATCTATTACTGCATCATTTCATCGTGAGTTTGTGACACATGATAAACTTGAAGAGTTTGCAGACAAGTTAGATTTCTGCCAACGTAATGGTGTGCGAGTGACGATTAACTCTGTTATGGTGCCTGAAAAATTTGACAAAATTTATGAAGACCTCATGTATTTTTATGAACGTGGTATAAATGTAACACTCAAACCTCAAAGTGACCCATCAGCATCAAAAGTTGTAGATGGCTATACAGAGAAACAGATGAAAATACTACATAATGGTATGCCTCAAATTACGAATATGGAGGTTAAATCTAAAAAACTCAAAAATGTTCGTCAAGAGTTTGAGATTGTTATGAATGATGACGAAGGAAAGGAGTGGTATCTTGACCAAGCAGAAAGATTCAACGCATTTAATTTTAATAATTTCAGAGGGTGGATTTGTTCAACTGGCTATCGCAGTTGCATTATCCGTGAGCCTGATGGGAGCATTAAGCGGTCTTATTCTTGCGGAGATATTCCTTTAGGAAATATTGAAACAGGATTTCAATTATTTGATAGTCCAAGAGAATGTATTACTGATGCATGTGTGAGTTCTGCTGATAGTAAAATTCCAAAACGAAAAAAAAGTTGTGAATTGCCATTATGGAAATAAACAACAAAGTTTTTTGTGCCCTACCATTTACATATGTCTATGTAGATTCTCTTAACGAATATAAATTGTGTAGTGATGCGAGATTAAGCTCTCAAATTAATACGAATGATATGTCTATATTATCATATTTCAATTCAGATTATTTAAAAGAAATACGTGATGATATGATTGCAGGTAATTTAACGGAAAAAATAAGAGGCACTTGCATTAGATGTATAGAAAGAGAAGAATTAGGTTCTTGGTCGAGAAGAGAAAAGAATATTAAACATCATGTTTTGGAAAATTATAAAAAAAATTTTTTAAATATACCAACTTCTAATACTATCAAATTAAAGTTTGGTAATCTATGTAATCTAAAGTGTTTGACATGCGGCCCGTATTCGTCTTCAAGATGGGCTCATGAAAGAGGTAAACAAAAAGAGATGGACATTTATCGAGAATTGAGAGATGAAATAAGTAAGGCGAGTCATGATAAATATGGCAAATTATATCAGGAAAGTTTTAATTATGAATTTTCTCAAGACCTTGAAAAATTAAATTATAATTTTGATGATACTTTTTATAGTGAATTAAAATTATTGATAAAAAATATACGTAATATAATAATATCAGGAGGTGAGCCTTTTTTAAATGATAATTTTTATTATTTTTTACAGTGGCTAATCGATAACAAATTTTCTCATGATTTGAAAATCACTGTTTTTTCAAATTTGACAAAATTGCCTAAAAATTTCAAAAAATATTTTGATAAATTTAGAACTTTTACTATTAATGTATCTATTGATGGTGTTGGAACGAAAGATGAATATATCAGAAGAGGAACTATATTTGCAGAAAAAAATTCTAACATAGAGCAATTGAAAAATTTTTTCAATATTAATTTTTGTGTAACTTTGTCTATATTGAATGTTGGATATCAAAAAGAAATAATAAAATATTGCTCTAAATTTAATAAAAAACCAAGTTTTTTTAATGTATTGGTAGAGCCTTTTTATTTTCAAATAAATAATTTACCAAAAGAAATAGTTGATATGTATACGAGTAGAGGCGAACATCATATTTTATATAATTCCAAAATAAAAAATGTGGAACATTTTAAATTAGGTATAAAATTTTTAAAAAAATATGATGTTATACATGAAACTAGTTTATTAACCGAATGGCCTGAATTTGAAAAATACTATGAATAAATTTCTAATTTTTGGTGATAGTTTTGCAGATGAACATTCACCTCCTCATCCATCATCTGACGAAAATGACGAATGGCAAGAAAAGCATTCTTATCGATGGCCTATTAAACTCAAAGAAAAATTTGAGAATCAATATGCATATGTAAATAAAGCACTACAAGGTTCAAGTCCGTATGATGCTTTACAAAGAATGCAAAATTTTAATATTTCTGAAGGTGACATAATATTATTTTTTCTTTCTGATTTTGATAGAATAGACTTTATTATGCCACATGAAATAAAGAGTCATAGGACTAATATCTTTTGGTCTTCAGGTTCAAACAAAGTAGAATTTTACGATGACCCAACATATGATAATAATAAAAAACTAAAAGCATACTTTATGCTTCATGAAATAGAACTTAATTTTTTCTATAAGACCCTACACAATATATTACCGGGTGATATATTAGAAAAACTTTTTATCGGCTACTTGAAAAACATTGCTCAAGAAAAGAAGTGTAGAATTATATTGTTTCACAAAAATGAGTTTACTGCGGCACGCTATGGGTTCGAAACCCTATTGGAAAATACAGAATATTTTTATCAATTAAAAAAATCTTTGTCTATTGTTTCTGATGAAGAGTGGCCTAATTTTAATAAAAAGGGGTATGACGGTGACTTTATGATAGTTGATGAAAGAGTTAATCATTTATCGCCTGATAATCATCAAATTATGTTAGATACAATTTGTAAAATTATAAATCATGATTACGATAATATATTAGAATTTAAAAAAGATGTTCTCGATAAAAATATAGACGAACATATTGTTCATAGAGGTTTAAATGTTAGAAAATTCATTTATGAATGAAAATATTTTAAATGATTATTCCGTGAGAGAGTTGCAAATAATATCAGGTAAAATTTTATCCGAACATCCAATTAGTGCGTCCAACAGTCAAATAAAAAAATTTAAAGCTGACCATGATAGTGTGCAATTTTACAAAAATGTAATAATGTGGTATATTGAATTATACGAAGAGTTTCCTGATGAATATTTATGAATAGTTATTATTTTCCCTTAAAATTAGGCGGATTAGGTGATAAATTTATGATTTTGTCTGATATTTTGACTCACCGTGAAAAATTTAATGACGAATCCATGTTACATTTAATTACAAATAAATATAATCATTCTTTTGTTGTTAATATATTAAATGTCAATAGTTTAATAGATTTTTTTCACTTTAAACGTCCGAATTTTGATTTATCCATATCTTTTTTAGTTGATGATAAAATGGATGACCTAAATATAATTCATAAATTAAATGCAAAAAATGATAAGTTTGTGGATGTTCAAATTGATAGATTAGAAAATGGTAATTATTGGCCTATAGATTTTGTCAGAGAATGTGACGATGATTTTTGTTGGATGTTATACATTGAAGGTAAAAAAAACATCATGCCAGAAAAAAGATTGACGAAAAAAGATTATGAAAAATTTAATTTTATGATTAAAACGAAAAAATTAAATGGATATAAATTATTTGATTTTAATTTTTCGGAAAATGTTAAAATTTTAGCAAAAAGTAAATTTCTTTTTGCTTGTGAAGGTATGTGGACTCATTTATCGAGAGCAATGAAAATACCGACCATTGCTTTTAGTCGAAACCCGGATTGGATAAGAGAAATTAATCAACAAGGTCATTTTTGTTCACCTGTTTTTGAAGAATGTTTATTTGAAGTCATGGAAAAGGCAGAGACATGATATATTTTTTTGGTGATAGTTATGTAGATAATGAACCTACAACTGAATTAACCAAAAAATATTTTGGTTACCATGATAGATGGTATGATTTGATTTCGATAAAAATGAACGAAGATTTTGAAAATTTAGGTAATTCGGGTTCAGGTCCGCAAAGTGCCATGAGAAAATTCATTAAATTATTTGAAAAAGATGTTATTACATCAAATGATAAAGTTGTTATGGTTTTATCGAATCCCCATAGATTACCAATGAGATGGTCTGGCGATGAGGATGGAACGACTATTACTGGTGCGTGTCTGTACGATGAATATTTGCTCAGAATGGGTTTAATGACGGATTGGGGTTTACCTGAATTACCTGAATATTCTTTAACTCCAACACAAATATTTTGTTTAAATGAGATTTACAATAATATGAAATGGGAATTTGCAATGATGAATTTAAAAAATATTCAATTTTTAAATTTCATATCTCATAAACATAAAATAAAAACTATAATTTTTAATGTTTTTGAGCAAGGTATTCAAAGTCGTAGAGAAATTATTTTAACAAAAAAATTATACGAGACAGATAAAGATGAATTATTTTTCGTATATCCTAAATCTTTGTTTGAAATATCGAATAATGAATGGAAAGGTGATACTTACAATGGAGGGTTTACTAATCATCTTTCAAAATTTGCTCATGAAACATTATCAAATATTGTTGTAAATTATTTTAATAATACAAATTTATCAGAGGTCTTTCAAGAAAATTTGTTTCATACTGATAAGACAGAAAATTTCATATATGAATAAAATTGAACTTAGCACATTTCAATGTAATATGTGTGGAGGATTAGGAGACACTTTTCTTGCAATGCTACTTCTCATTTACAGACATTTACCTTTCTTAAATGATGAATTAACAATTACATTCATACATGATAATAAAAAACATGATTTTTTATTTTTTAAAAAACTATTTTTATTAAACTTTCCTAGCAATTGGACTATCATTAATCGTTTTTTGAATACTATAAGAAAAGATTTACATCAACAAAATTTAATTCTTTATGAAAAAATAAAAGAATTAAATTTTGAGCTGTTTTTTACAGATGAGATAAAAACTTTTACACAAAAACGAAAAACAGTGTGTTTTAAAATATATGTTCGTGATATTCATACTACCGAACAAATAAATCTAAAATGTTTAGACTACAAATCTATTAATAGCGAACAATATGAAAAAATTCTAGACCTGTTTTCTAAATATGAAGATGAAATAGATTTCATTGAATTTTATGATTGGTATAAAGACAAAAGAAGTTTAAATCAAAATATTATATTAGAAGATTCGATTGAAGTATCTAATAACAATTTAAAACTTATTTATAATTCTAATCTTGTGATTTGTTGTGAAGGATTTTTTAGCATAGCATCAAATGTTTTTAAAAAAGAAACAGTGGTTTATTGCGAGAATGAAGGTTTGGGTTTATTGAAAAATGATAATCAATATTTTTGTTTAAATTTTAATATTTTTTTAAAAGAAATAGAAAATCAATTGTGTTCACTCATCAACAAATAAAACACATCCATTTCGAACCGACACAACGATGTCAAGCATTATGTTCCATGTGTGATAGAACTGATAATCATCATATAAAAAATTATGAAATTTTAATCGAACAGTTTAAAAAAATTATAGATGCGGATTTTGCTAAACAGTTGAATAGTTTTCTTATGTGCGGAAATCATGGTGACCCTATGATTGGTAAAGATACCCTTGACATGTATAAATGGTTGAGGCACAATAATGAGAAATTATATTTACATATGACCACGAATGCAGGTGGTCGAACCGATAATTGGTGGAAAGAGCTTGCAAAAGTTTTCGGTAAAAATGGAAGAGTAACATTTTCGGTAGACGGTTTAGAGGACACAAATCATTTATATAGAGTAAACGTTGATTGGAAAAAAGTAGAAAATTCGATGGATGTATATACTCAAGCAGGAGGCAAAGGTATTTGGACCTTTTTAATATTCAAGCATAATGAGCATCAAGTAGAAGAAGCAGAACGAATGGCAAAACTATTTGGTCTAGAATTTGTCAAAAAGAAAACAGGAAGATGGGTTCAATCATATAAAGGCGACAAAATAAAAAGTAAAGAAACATCAAAAGGTAATGAAATAAAACCACCAAACAATAAGGATTATCAAAATAAAAGTGTAAATGAATATGAAAAATTGATAGACAAACATGGAGATTTTAATTCTTATCTTGATGCAACTGAAATAGTATGTAAATCGTTAAAAACGAAAGAAATTTATATTTCGGCAGAAGGATTGGTGACTCCTTGTTGTTGGACGGCAGGCAGACTTTATAAAAGTTATGAAAAAATAAAACAAAATCAAATATGGTCTTGTATAGACGATTTAAAAAATATAAATGCTTTACATAAACCTTTGAGAGAAATAATTGAAGGTGATTTTTTTAAGAAAATAGAAAAGTCTTGGAAGTTGCCATCATGTGACCGAGGTAAATTGAAAGTTTGTTCGGAAAAATGCGGAACAGGTTTTGACGCCTTTGGCGACCAATGGAAGTGAACTCATATGACTATACACATTTATGGAGATAGTTTTGGTGCTGATTTTTCGCACCGTGAAACTTGGCCAATGGTTTTATCAGAATTAAAAAACGAAAATTTAAGAGTTTTAGCAAAATGCGGAACAGGTCCTAATTTTTCTTTGCCCTTATTGATAAACGATTTACAATATTATAATATAAAAAAATTTGATACTGTAATTTTTTTATTATCAGACCAAAAAAGATTAGAATTTCCTTTTTTAAAGAATTCTCAACATTCAGGAGGAGTATTTAGATTATCAGAAGATGACTGGCAACACCCGTTTCAACCTGGACCAGGTGTTACTGATGAAACATTAAGGGTGATGACAGACCAATCCTATCTAAATGATTTTAAATACGAAATAAAAGCTATAGCAAAGACTTTGGGGCCAATGTTTTTGTATGAAAATGTTAAAAATATAACTTTTTTGCATTTACTGTCCCAACAATTTAAAAGCATAAGATTTGTAGTTTTTACTTGTTTTAGTTTAGAAAATTATTTATCTTATTATGAAGATTTTGGTATAGATTCTGTTGAACTGTTAAATTCTTTAAAATTCGATTCATTGGACACCGATAACTTTGATTATGTTAAGATTCCTATAGGACACATGGTAGGACAATTCAAAGGACCGTTGGATGAAGAATTATGTAATCATATGACTCCAGAACAAAATAAAAAATTTGGACAATTTGTCTATGACATTATTATGTATAATGAACTGGATAAATCTTGGTTTGTTACAGATAATCCCTATGACGATGTAGTTGAACAGGATAGGCCAATAGAACCGTTATTTATTTATGAGTGATATAAAAATAAATTGTCTCAAATGGGGTAATCTATATGGACCTGAATATGTAAATAGAGCATATGGCGGATTATTAAAACATTGTAGTAAACCATTTCATTTCGTGTGCTATACCGACAAGCCAGATAATATTTCTAAAGACATAGAAGTTAGAAATATACAAGAACTGAGGCCTTATGCGACAAAAATGGTATTTACGTATGAAAAATTGATGTTAATAGATAAGAATGAATATGATAAAAATTTTTGGATTGATTTAGACGTATTAATTCACAAAGATGTGACGGATATTATAACAAGAAAATTAGATAATATTACTTTTATTTGGAATTATTGGAATTCATTTGAGTCTTTAAGTTTATTTAATTATGGAAGATGCGTTTCTTGTCACACAAATTCTTCATTTGTTGGTTGGGACAAAGGCAAAGCAAATTGGTTATTGAAATATACACATGATAATTGGAAAAAAATAGAATGGACCTATAAGAGTCTTGACAAATATCTGTTTTATCAGCATCATAGAAATGGTCGAATAAATTTGTGGGAAGATGGAATATTTTCAAATTTTAATAAAGAAGGATATGTTTTAAAAAATAAAATATCTCTTTTTAATACATCTCATCTTTATAATAATAAAAATATGATTGATGTGAAACATTATGAATTACATGAATCTTCAGCGGCAGACTTATGGAAAAGTTATTCGAATGGTTAGTAGAATACGATGAAATTTCAATATTATGTTGTAGAAATTTTTCTTTGATTAGAGCATTAAGAAAAATGGGTATACATGTTGATAATATAAATTTCGACATTAATTTTAGAGATATGCCCAATGTCATTTGTAAAGATTTTGTATTTGATGAGGTTGATTTGAGGGAATGTGTTTTAAATTATAATTGTGAAAAAACATATCCCATAGGCAGATTACATACAGGAGCTTTGATTCTGAGAGGAGATGATAAGGAGCATAATGGTGACTGTAATCCGATATATTCCATAGAACAATTAGTCGAAGAAAATAATTTGACAGAAGTTTTCGATTATTATTCAATAAGAAATAATAGAAAAAAATATACACATTATTATGTTTACGGAACAAATTACTGAGTGGAGAGACTCAAAAAATAAAATCAAAGAATTAGAGCAAATAATAAAAGAAACAAATTATTATTGGATATACAGATGGATTGAAAATAATTTACCGTCTTACATCCCTAGTTTTGATGATTCGGTCTCGCAAGGTCAATATGATTCCAAAAAATGGCTTTGCGATGAATTGAAAAAAATAAATTTAAAATCTTTTTATCCTTTACATGTTGATATAGTTGGTTCTTGGTTTGGCTTTCCATTAATCGAAATGATATCAAAAATATTTAAAATAAAACAGATTGATTTATATGATATAGATGAAAATTGTCATAGAGTGGCTTCTCAATACATAAATCATTTTGATTATGATTTTAGAATAGTACAATTTGGTGATTTTTTTGAAAGAAAACAATTAAAAAGAAGACATGTGATTATAAACACTTCATCCGAACATATGATAGATATTGTTCGCATGAAAAAATATTATAAAGATTATCCTATTACGCCATTATTAGTCATACAATCCAATAATTATCATAACGTAGAAGACCACATAAATTGCGTAAATAATGAAAAAGAACTTATTGATAAAAACGAAATAAGAGAAGTTTATTTTAGTGGAAAATTAACTCAACCTTTATATGATAGATTTATGGTTATTGGAAGATGGTAACGATAATTTTAGTATGTACAGGAGAAAAATACGATGAGTGGTATATTGATAATGTTTTATATATGATTTGTGAATTCGGTAAATTAGAATATGATAGAGTACATATAATAAGAGATGGTGAAGGTAGTTATTATGATAAATTGAAAATGTTCAAAGAATGTACTGATGACATACAATATTTATATTTCGATTTAGATATAATTATTAAAGGAGATATTAGACACTTATTGAAAGAAAAATTTACATTATTATTTGCTTGGTGGAGAAAGGAATTACACACTCCTTTAAATTCTTCTATAATTTCATGGAAAGGGGACCAATCTCACATATATGATAAATTCTATGAAGACGAAGATTATAGTAGGGTGAAATATTATAGAGGCATAGATGAATACATCTATAAAGAAATAGATTATGAAACTTATGATAAAGTTTGTTGGTCGTGGTGGTGGGATAAAACATTTAAAGATTATCCTATATGCTTATTTAATCACGATGAATATAAAAATATGAAAGAATTGAAATGGACACAAAAGTATTTGCTATTAGAATAGGCGAAAAATATGGCCAAGATGTTGAAGATTACATAAATTCAAAAATACCGAATGTGACTTGGATTCGTGAGGAAAAAGACGGATTCAAATTGCAATGGAACCGTCTTCATCTCATGAATTCTGATATAGAAGGTCCAATTTTGACTATTGATATAGATATGCTTTTCATTAATGATTATATGAAAGCGATAGAATATCCTATAAAAAGAGGAGAATTTTTAACTGCCAAGTCATGGTGGAGAGATAGTAATGGTATTAATAGCACATTAAACGGAGGGTTTCAAAAATACTATCCCGAGGATTGTAAATATATTTACGATGAATTTATTTCTAGAAAAGAATTTTGGGAAGAATATTATATTAAACTGGGTATAACTCATGGTCCCGTTAACGGTGAACAGTTTTTTATTGAGCGTATGGTTAATAAAAAATTAGATTTAAAATATTTACCTGAAAATTGGTTTTGTCGAATGGAAGATAACATGTCAACAGAACATTTATTATGGTTAAATAAATTATATCCAGAAGAATGGGCTTGTATGGGTTATGAATTTAATCCAGAGATAAAAATAGTTCATTTTATGGATGATAAATTTGATGACACCGTAATAAAAAAATTTACTCGGTTTCATTAACCTTTTCTTGTTGAATTTCCCAATAATAATGTAATAATTCCACTACATTTTTTGATTTTCTAATACTTGACCTGAGGTCTCTATTCTCACTGTTTTGAACTACTTCTTGTTCAAAAATTTCTAACTTCAACTTGAATAATGACTCTGTTTCTAAATTTTCAAATTTCTCTAAAGAATATAAATCTTTTTTTTCATTTTCAGAATTTGAGGGTATTTTTCCATCTTTTTTCCATTCTGTAAATTCTAAAAATTCTTGATTCACTTTGACAATTAGTTCTTCTCGTTTTTTTGTGTTTTCCAATATATCATCATATGTGACTGTTTTTAATACTCTATCTAACATGTCACTTTTATTTGTTGTTGAGACTAATTCTTTTTTTGTCTCATGTATTTCATCGTCTAAAATATATTCCACAAAGAATGAATTTCTATTATTGACGGATGGATAATAAGCGCCAGTAATTGTAATTCTTTCTAGAAATAATTTTCTTTTTGTATTATGCTCATCTATCATTTTTTCGTGTTCAATCATTCTTTCATCAACTTCTTCTTCTGTTTCCGATACATCGGAAATTATAACTTTATTTTCATTTATAATTTCATTATTTTCCATTTTTTAAATCTCCTATAAAGTAGGGTTTCTAACTTTCACATTCGCTTGTCCTCGTAGACCTACAAATTGAAAAAAACTTTCCGTGGTTATGACATTGTTATCATCGGCTAATGTGGTTGTTGTTCTGGTATAAGGAGCAAAGTGAGATGGAGGAGATGTACCTCCACCATAAATTGATACTGTTTGAGAACTGAAATGGGTGTCTGTAATAGTGCCCATCCACGTATAACCGTTTCCTGGATACTGTGAATTTGTAAAATCATAAACGGGATATCTTCTTAGAAAAATTTTATATAAAAAATTTGTTATAAAATTACTAGCGATATCAATTTCTTGCTCTTTTAACCTTCTACCATCAGTTAAATCTGTTCCATAATGAGCAGATAATAATTTAATTTGTCCGCCATTATATGTTGGTTGGGCGGGTTTTCGATTCGAATCATCAGCATAATCTTTATTGATATACATGTTATACTGATTAAACATTTGTGAAGGACTGTTTCCTGTGGTAGCATGAATTCTTGTATCTTCAAATATTAGGCCTAAATCATGCCATTTCCAATTATCGTACTCATAAAATGAACCAGTTAAGTGTGTCGGTTTTCCTTTTAAATCTTCTTTCGGACCTTGTAGGTGGTTAGCAATTCTTATTGCTCCTATTTCATTTTCTCTTATTCTCTGTTCTACGTCATTGAATAATAAATCTATGACATCTTCTTCTGCGGCATTTCCTGCACTATATGTTGTGTCGTAAGCAACTCCTTGATGCGATAGATTGAGAGACCTTCCGGTACCTATTTGTTTTAGATTAATGGTTTTATTCGTTGCCGATAGTAATAATTTATGTTGGTCTCCCAATGATGTGTCATTTACAATTGTTCCTACCTCAAGTTTAATTTTGTCAACTCCATTAGTCATACCAGTGGTGAATTCTTCAGCAACCAGATATCCTTCAGTTCCTGGAACTCTTTCGTTTTCATATGTTGTGACATAACCATATTCGGCAAAATCTGATGTCGTTCTCACAACAGGATTATTGTTATCTAACCTCCAATAAGTATATCCGGTACTAGATGTTGTGTATTGTATGTCAGGGTCGAGTGATGGTGTATCGTTATTTGGTCCAGGCCCTGGACCCCAATTATTTGGATGAACGGTATAAACTATTCTGACTCTTTCTTTATTTGCCAAACCTGCTACACCTTCGCTCCAAGGAGAATATCTTAAATTCGTATACAATGAATCATAACTTCCTATAGAGAGAGGGTTGAAAGAGCCATCTGTATTAATATTTGTTAGAACAACCTTAATATGTCCAGGTACTTGAGTGTTTAAACCATCAATAAATTCATCCGACCATTTTTTTCTCAAAATGTAACTAAACCATTCCAACGATTTATCTGATAATTCTCTTAAAATCGTTTGTGCTAATAATTGGTCGGCACCACTATTACTGTAAAATAAAGGTCTTCTAGATGACGATAATTTTGGTCTTTTTTCTCTCAGATAAGTCATGTAAAAAGTATATCCGTTCTTAAAAAATATGTATTTTTAATTTTGAGATAATTTTGATTTGAACCATAATAATTTCCTAATTCATCTTGAAATCTTGGTTCCGCTATTCTTGTATATACACTATCAGTTATAACAACTACAGACTCAGATTTTTCATAGTAATTATCAAATATTCTACCTTTTCTATTTCTTACTCCTGGGTCCGTTGTGCCTATCGTATATATCGGATAATATCTATAAAATATTGGTAACAAAACCTCTGTAAAAAGAGGAGGCGCTAAATGGAGAGTGTCCACACCTGATGAATTATTAAAATATACTTCATTTATTGAAAAATCAGGATTAAATTCTTGCAATGCTCCTTCGTTATCTAAATTTGAATCATAGTTTAAAAAACCTCTCACATGACTTGGAAAAGAAAAAGCCGTGTTTTCTAAATCCGTTTTCACCCATAAATTGTAATCAATTGATACCTGTTGAAAACTATTATTTGGGTATACGAGAGAATTTTGTGGGTCAAAAAGTGTGTCTTGAAAAAAAGTTCCACAGTCGAACCAGGTACCGGGGTCTCCTGCAGACGATGGCTGACCTGTATTGGGGTCTAGGTCATCGGAAGATGCTATGTAATAGGAACCTAAACCATCTCCTTTATCTAATTGATTTATTGCATCAAAAACTATGGTGTGTGTTAAATCTTGCTCTCGTCTGCCTCCAGAAATTCTCAAAGAACCGTTAAAATAACTATCATCATATATGAAATAACTGCTAGAAGTTAATTTAGACTTTTGTACCTGAGAGGGTATGACCGAATATTGGTATAAATTTGTATTTGTTGTCGAGAACACTAACGGAGGAAATGGTATTTTTATTATGTCAGCGCCAGGAGGAGCGGATATATTGTCAGGTTCTAGTGCAACTTGAAATCCAAAGTCTCTGACAGAATCGGTTGCAAAACCGACATTTATTTTTCCGTCTCCTGCTGTTTTAGTGGCCGATAAGGTACCGGCCACATTATAATCAGCTAAAGTTTTACCCGAAGGTATTAAATTAGGATATTTTTCATAGTAATGATATCTTTTTATTTGTTGAGAATATAGATAACGAGTTAAAAAACTTATTCTCTCTAATGCGACATCATCTACTTTTTTTAACCCATCTAACACTCTATCATAAATTATAGGAGCATTGAAAAAAGTACCTTTATAAAAAGCTTGTGCAGGCATTATTAATCCACATTGACAAAAAGAGTTTAAAGTGATATACTAAATATTACTGTATTATTTATGAACTTGAAATAACTATATTTTATGAAGAAATTATTATATATTACTCCACATTTATCCACAGGTGGGGCTCCCCAATATTTACTAAAAA
>Ga0310343_10000447_pt1 | contig 19558 bp, 18 predicted proteins | sample HC15DNA2025_MG_FD_203519 | JGI IMG/M metagenome (GOLD analysis project Ga0310343, IMG submission 203519) | Marine microbial communities from station ALOHA, North Pacific Subtropical Gyre - HC15-DNA-20-25_MG | ecosystem: Environmental > Aquatic > Marine > Oceanic | place: Pacific Ocean: North... | reverse complement strand
ATCTGCATACATATTTACTATTTATATAATCAAAAGAAGATTGAGAAATTTTAGATAAGCTAGAATTAAAAATACATACAAAATTTTTTTTATATAAAAATCTACTATTAAAAACAAAATTAAAAATATTATATTTCCTATTAATATATTTTGAATCCTTAAAACCTAAAGCTTTTAATATTTTATATGCTTTTTTATTTGAGGAAACATTTGTAATTGAATATTCCGGAAAATCATTTAACATCTTCTTAATCATTAATAAAGAGTGAAGGCCTCTAGCTTCTGGGATAACATACCAACTTGACATATTCAATAACATTATTTTTTTTAAATTATTTTCTGTATATCCTTGAAAAAAAATTAAAAAAGCGCCATTTAATATATTTTTTTTCTCTACTAACATATAACCATATGTTCCTAGAAACTTATTATTTAAAATTAATCTGTTCTGGATTTTATAAGCCTTTTCTTTAGACCATTTAAAGTAATTTCGCAAAAATAAGATTACTTTTTTTAGTTCTTTATTTGTTTTAATTCTTTTAATTTCCATTATTAGAGTTTACATCAATTAGAGAAATTCTTTTAAATAAATTTTTTAAAAATTGTGGGACAATATTTCTCAACAAATTCCATAAATAATAATAAATAGGACCCTTATGCTCAATATATAAAAGAGGTAAATTTAAAACATTTTTACTATTTCCTAATGAATTTTTATCTATAGAAAGATTAACCTTATAAAAAAATTCAATTTTTGGTAATTTATAATTTTTATACCAAGTCCAACAGCCATAATTTAAATAATGTTTTTTTAATTTCTCATAAATTTTTTTGTTAGTCTTAAATCGATATAAATTTGGAATTAATAAATGTAATTTCTTCATAGCAAAAAATCTTGTTAAATTACTATAATAAGCATCAACATAAAGATCAGAATTTTTTTCTAATGCTATTTGAAAAGCGACCTTAAATACCTGACAATGCTCAGAATGACCATATTCCCCCCAAGGATTATGACTTATAATTAAGCTATTCATTGGAATTATATCTCTTAAATTATTCAACAATTTTTCATAATTTTCAGAATAAAATTTTCTTTTATATCCTCCAATCAATCCAAAATTATTTTCTTTTATATTCAGCCAATTTAAAGGCATAAAGGTCTTAATTGATTGTGATAAATTTAGACTTATTAGATTTATATTTTTTAAAGGGTAGTTTTTAAGTGATTCTTGCCTCGCAATAGAAATTTTTTTATCACCTGGTATATAGTTATAGCAAATTATAATAGTTGAAATTTTATCTAAAATTGATGATGCGAATAAACATTCATCATCTGGATGACTTACAATTAAAACTCCATTCTCAATTTCTCTCATAAATAAAAGGCTATTAACATTTAATTATAAAATCAAGATATGATTATTTATTTCATAGAGTTATTAACTAGATAAAGATTAATATATAATGAGGAAATATTTAAAGTAAATTAAAAGAATAAAACAAAGATGATTTCTAATTCTGAAGTTGAGGAGATTATAAAAAAAGCAATTACTGAAGTAGTTGAAGATAATAAATCTATAAGTTTAGATGAAGTTTTTATAGGTTTTGATTCAGAATTTGAAAGTATTGATATTGTTCAAATTATCGCATTAATAGAAGAAAATCTAGAAAATAAAGGTCTTGAAGGTTTTGACCTACTTGAAAAGACTTTTGAGAATGATAGGCTTACTTTTAATGAATTATCACTATTAATTCAAAATTATTAGAAAAATGCTTGTCATAAGCGATTCTCCAACTTTTCTGTTAGAAAAAATATCTAAAAGTGAATTATTAAATATAGAAGAAATTATAGATTTTTCGCCTGGATGCGAGAACAAGATTATAAAAAAATATGATAAATGTTTATTGCTTTTGACTGAATCTTTTTATAAGAACTTTGAACTAAATTATTTAAGAGAGAAATCAATCAATCAATCGATTTCAGAAACCTTTAATATTATTCATCCTATTATTGAAACATTGTCAGATTTGGGCGTTCAGATTTATATCCCATTAATACCAAGACACTTCATACATTTTGATAGAAATAGTAATTTCTTTTTTGAAAAAGATTCAAAAGATTTTTTGATCAATAAATTAAATTTTAGATTTCATGAAAAATACCATAATTCGCCCAATATTATCTTTTTAAAAGGAATCGAAAAAATAAATCCAAATATTAGTAAAGAATATTTTAGATTTTCAACTATATATAACAAGGAAAATTGTAAAAAAATAATTACACAAATAAAAGAGTATGAAAATAAAGTAAAAGAGAAAAATAAAAAATTAATAATCTTAGACTTAGATAACACAATTTGGAAGGGGACAATTGGAGATGATTCAATTGAACAAATTAACATTGATATTTCTGATCCAGTCGGAGCTGTTTTTAGATGCGCCCAAAATATATTTTTAGATTTAAAGAGTAAAGGCTTCTTATTAGCTATTTGTAGCAAGAATAATCAAGATTTAGCTTTAAAAGCACTTTTTAACGATAAAACAAGTCTTTTTCAAGAATCTGATATTGTTTCATATAAAATTAATTGGAAGGCTAAAAGTGAAAATATTAAAGAAATATGTAATGAGTTAAATATTTCTATAAAAGAAACAATTTTTATAGATGATAGTGATTACGAATGCGACGAAGTCTTAAATAACTGCAAAGGAATTTCAATTCTTCAAGTACCTAAAAATATCTACCAATACCCAATAACATTATCAAGTTATAAATTTTTTAATTTAATTAACCAAACCAAAGAAGATAAAAATAGAACCAAAATGTATAAAGACAATATAGAAAGAAAAAAAATTTATAAAAATTCAAAAAAAGAAAAACACTCATTAGATAATTGGATAAAGTCACTAAATTTAAAACTAACTATTGAAACTATTTTATTAAAAAATCAAAATCATGAAAGATTTATCCAATTATTTAATAGAACAAATCAATTTAACTTATCTGGAAATAGATATAATAATTACTCTTTTGGTAAAGCATTAGAAAAAAATAGTAGTTTTTTTTATTATGGATCAACATCAGATCGAATTGGTAATGAAGGAATTATTGCAGTGATCGGTTTTGAAATATCAGATAAAAGTATATTAATAAATGAATATATTTTAAGTTGCAGGGTTTTTGGCAAATACATTGAAGAGGCGATGCTTTTACCTGTACTTGAATATGCTATGGAAATGAAATATAAAATCATATTTAAATTTAAAAATAACGACAGAAACCATGCGATTAAAAATTTTATCTCAAAGATTAAGGCTAATAATCACATTTTAAACTTGAAAAAAATAATAACTTTAAGAAGCGAAATATTAGAACTCCCATTAGAAATTATTGATAAAAGTATAAATTTAAAGTGATATCATTATTAAAAAAGCAAAATATTTTGATAAGGCAACCAGCAATATGCGTGATAGGCATATTTAAGCCAAATAAATAATGATAGAAAGCTTAATAACATCAAACAATAAAAAATAGTAGTTCGCTGTATTTTAAAAAGTTCTATTTCAGGAATATAAGAAGTTATATAAATACTAAATGGAAGGAAATATAATATTAACCTATATGAAATAACTGGATTAATAAATAAGATTGGAAATATTCCAATACTTAAAAAAGAAAACATTTTTAAAAAAACTTTTAATGAAATCTGAAAATTAAATTTTGAATAGTTTAATAAAAAAACTATGGATGGTAAAAAATTTATTAACCAAACAAAAATAACACCTTTTGCAGGATTAATTCCGTTATTCCCTGCACGATTAATATAGATGTAAAGTTTATTAAAAATAATTGGGGAATTATATAAAACAATTAGTGTTACAAAAAAATAAAAAAAATAGCTAAAAAGTTTTTTCCTTTTTTTCTTTAAAAATGAATTAAATTTTGAAATAATTAATATATTAATTCCTATAGCTGATTGATGAAAAAGCATAGACAAAAAAGATGAGAAGTATATCAAATTATTTTTTCTTTTTTCTATAAATACAAATGTCAACATTAGGAAGGCGATCGAGGCTGCTTGTCTAAGTGGTCCCATACCAACTACTACAATAAAATATGGATAAGAAATCATAAGGGATAAATATGTACGTTTTATATTTGCGCAAAAATAAAAAAGAGGCGTAATAAATAATATTGCATAAACAAAAATCAACATATTATTATCAAACTTATAAGATATTAGTTTTGCCAAAATTGAATATCCTAAGTCAAAAAATTCATCTTGATTTTTGAAAATATAAGATAAATCTTTTGATCTAATATTATTAAAATAATATTCATAAGAATCCCAATCGCAGCCGATAGAAGATCTAAAACCAACAAAAAAAATTAAGAAAAAGAATACAAAAGAATATAAATATTTATTTTTTATATTCAAGTTTAATTTATTTAAATTCTCCAAAAAAGCTAATATAGCTAATAATATTAAGGGAATAAAATAAGATATCATTTTTTGTTTATCAGTTCATCATAGATATTCAAAATTTCATTATTTATTTTTTCTAATGAAAATTTTTCAATAACACAATTTCTGGCGTTTTTGCCATAATTTAAGGCTAAAGTGGGATCTTTTAAATATTTTTCAATTGCTTTTTTTAAATTAATCTTATCTCTGATAGGAACTAATATTCCAGAATATCCATTTTTAATTATGTTATTGCATCCTGGAACATCAGTTGTAATTATAGGCAAACTCATCGAGGCTGATTCTAAAAGTGACTTAGACAAACCTTCTCGCCAAGAGGGCAAAACTACTATGTCAATATTCCTGTAAACAGCCAACATATGATTTGATTTACCAATAAAGTTAATATTTTTATTCTCAATTATTTTTTTTAAGTTGTTTTTATTCAAAGAGCTTTTATTGTGCTTGTCTATTCCTCCAGCAATATTAAGTGTGAATTCATAATCCTCTAACCAAAGTTGATTGCAAGCATCAATGAGTTCAAGAAATCCCTTTTCTTTTATTATTCTTGCTGGGAAAAGGAGTTGGATTTTCTTATTAAAATATTTTTTAACTTTATTTTCTTTAAAATAATTTGGATCAACTCCAGAACCTTCAATAATATATGTTTTTCTTTTAGTAGTAAAATTTTTATCTATAAAAGTATCTCTATCAAAAATATTATGAAATATATTTAAAGCATTATCATTATTAAATGAATATCTGTAGATTGGTTTAAGTATTTTATTGATTAATTCAATCTTAATTCTATTAGAGAAAAAGGATGGGCCAAGTCCGGTAATATGATTTATTACCTTTTCAGTTTTAAGAATCCTAGCTATAAATGAGCTATAGATGCAGGGTTTAATTGTAAAATTATGAACCAAAATAGGCTTATACTTTATATATAGATAGAATATCCTTACTAACGTAATTATCTCAAACAAGGGATTTTCAGAACCCCTTACAAGAAATAATCTCTCGAACTTGAATAAATACTTAGATATTTTTACTAAATATTTATCTTTAGCAGATATCAATATTATTTTATAACCTTTTTTATTAATTTTTTCTAATAAGTCTATTCTAAAATTAAAAATATACCATGTGCAATTGGCGATTATGAAAATATATTTTTCTTGATTTTTCATAATATATTTATCCAATTTGGATACAATATAGTGATCGCAAACTATCGAATCTAGACCAATATTTAATTAATCCATAATGATTAATCAAAAAATGATGGTGATTAAATCTATAAATTTCTGATTTAACAAAAATATTATCAATTATCAATATATACTTACCAAGATTTTTATGACATTTTTCAATGAGTTCAATAAGACTGTTTTCACTAATATCATGTATAAAATTCAGCATAGATATAACAATAATATCTTCTTTGTAAAAATCTAATTTTTTTGCATAATTGTAAAGACTATTTTCATTAGAAAAAAATTTAAAATCATTCTTATAAAGAATGGGTATTAAATTTTTGAGATTCAAATCTAAATCATATCCAATTTTTCTATAAGGTTCAATTTTTACTTTAGATAAAATTTCTCCAAGTCCACAACCAATATCAATATAAATTTTCGGATTTAGATGATTTATAATTTTAACAATTTTTATTTTATATTCCCTACAAAAGAAAGTTCCATTTATATGCCATTTATAGATGTCATGATTCCTAAAAATAAAACGATAATAAATCCTTTGTATTAAACATCTAATTTTAAAATAAAAATTTTTGAGAATAATCTTAATCCTAAAAATCACTCTATATATTTTGAATAATATATAAATAATTAATCTATCAATAATATTTAATAAATTTTTATTTGCATTAATTTGATCAATAGTAATGAACTTATTATTATTTCTTTCAACAAAATCAATTAAATTTCTAAGATCGTTATCGGAAATAGTGTTTATATGAATACATAATTGCGATATGCCTGGCAAGAAAGCAGGGAGAGGCTTTGATGATATTTGTGGTATAAAGTTCAAACTATAATTCCTATAAGGAAATAAAGATATACCATCAAGAACAGTTTCAAAACCAGTTTTTTTTAAAGCTAACAATGTATTTAAATCAAAAGAATGGCTTGGAGCCATGAAGATCGGTTCCCATAATCCTTCATCTTTTAAAATTGATTTACCTTTTTGTAATCTCCTCAATTGTTCTTGAATATTATGCCCAGCGAATTCAGAGCATTTAGACCTCCCAAAAAATCCTCTTTTTCTTGAATCATATTTATGTGTAAAACCGTGTTGGGCAATTTTATCTCCGTATGCTTTACATTTCCTAAGATAATCATAATATTTATCTAAAGGCTTTGAAGAGAAAAGATTTTCATCAAGACAAGTTGGAACTACTCCTAAAATAGATTTAATTTGATACTTCTCAAGCTTTTCTTTAATTTTAAAAAACCTATCCCAATCTATTCTTGAATTAATATCATCAAAACGCATTAAATATTTAGACATACAATATTCAAATTAAAAGTCAAGTTTAATTAAGTATAGTATTTAATATAAATTCTCATCTATATAATTTTTCATATTTATTAATCATTTTTTCAATAGGATAAAAATCTTCTACTCTTTTTCTTGCAATTTTTGATTTTATTTTCAAAATATTTTTATCTAGATTAATATCCATAATTAATTTCGCAATCGCATTATGATCTGAAATATTTACTACCCATCCAGAATCACCTATCAATTCAATCGCATTTCCAACATTTGTACTTATACAAGGTATTCCTGAAGACATAGATTCTATTAAAGAAATAGGAGAACATTCTTTTTTTGAAGTTAAAATATTAATATCAAAAGCATTAATTATTTTATTAATTTTATGAGTTTTGCCATAAAGAATTACTTTATCTTGAAGGCCATAATTTTTGACCTTGATTTTCAATTCTCTATTTTTATTGGATAATCCGTTACCTATTAATAAGCATTTGAAATTTATATCTTTATTTTTTAGAATTATCAACGCCTTTAAAAGAGTTTCATGATCCTTTAATGGATTATATCTTGCTATATTTCCCAATAATAGACAATGCTTATTTATATTTAAATCTTTTCTAATAGAATCTCTAAGCTTTGGTATTGGTCTAAATTTACTTGTTGATACTCCATTATTAATAACTATTGATTTTTCTTTAAAATAGCCATTTGAAACATGATTATTTTTTACAGGATTTGATCCATATATTATTTTATTAGGGATTATATAGCTTAAAAAAACGAGAATTCTCATTTCTAACTTCATATATAAATTTCTATATTCAAAATCATGATGAATAGTCCAATATATTTGCTTAACACCTAAAAGTTTTGCAGCAATTCCTCCAATTAAGTTTGCATGATATAGCCATGTTTGAATAATTCTAGGTTTAAATCTAATAATTAAAATTAAAAGGTAGAAAATTTTAAAAAATGCAGATACATTTTTTTTCATATTTAAGGAATATATTTTATAACCTTGTTTTCTCAGAATCGATCCATAATATCCAATATCTGTTAAAGAAATTAGTAAAATATCATTCTTATTTTTTGTTTGCGCTAAGTTGAATAAAATATTCTCAGATCCTCCAGAATTTATATCTGGAGATATAAAAATTATTTTATTATTATAATTTTGTTTTTTATTGAATATTTTAAACATCAACTTTTTTGAGAGACATATTTTGAACAATAAAGACCTTATCGCAAATTCTTACAATATCTTTGTTATGAGAAATAATGATTATTATCATTGTTCCTAACAATTTCTTTAGTGAATTAATAAATTCCAGTTCAGATTTTTCATCTAAACCAGTTGAAGGCTCATCTAAAATTAAGATTTTTGGATCTGAATATATGGCTCTTGCCAAAGCTAACTTTTGCCTTTGCCCTCCAGAAAATCTCATGCCTCTATCATAAATAATTTCATTTATACCATTAGGTAGTTTTTTAACAAACTCCCAAGCATTAGCTTTAATTAAAGATTCTCTAATTTTATCGGTATCACTAGAATTTTCTCCTAGAGCAATATTTGCTGCTAAAGTATCATTTTTAAAGAAATTATCTTGCATTACAATACCAATTTGTTCTCTCCAACTACTTATATTTATATTATTCAGATTTAAGCCAGAGATTAAAATATCCCCTTTATTTGGTTTAACTATTCCAGTTAAAAGATCAAGAAATGTACTTTTACCAGATCCTGAATCGCCAATGATTCCCATTGACTCGTTATTATTAATCTCAAGACTTAAATTTTTAAATAAATAATCGCTATTAGGATAATGAAAATAAATTGAATTAAATTCAATTTTTCCACCAAAAATAAACTTATTTTTTTGATTAGTTTTCAAAGATTCCGAATATTTTTTTGCCCAGGTTATCTTTTCATAATGTAATTTTGGCCATGAAATCATTGCAACTGAATCTAAAAGACGTGATTGGGCATTATAAACTTTGGGAGTCATGCGAAGAAAAAGAGATAATGAAAGTATTAGATTTGATGCATTTGATTTACTAAAAATAATGTATTGTATAGATATAAAAATGAATAAAATAGTGAGAATTTCAGTTACTAATTTTGACTTATAACTAGCAACCAAAGCATTAGAGTAAGATTTTGCAAATTTCAAAAAAAGAGCTTTCGAATCATCTCTGGCTAATCTATCTTTACTTATAGTTCGAATATATTTTAAATTATTAAATATAGAAGATGTCCAATTACCAATATTGGAAGTTATTTCTGAGAGACTCTTACCAAAATCTGAGGCTTTATTAGAATAATAGACATAAATTCTAAATGCTAAAAAAGCATAGATTATTAAAATAAATAAAGTATCTGGAACAATTAATAAGCATATAAAAAAATAAGTTATTGCTATAAAAGCATAAGTTAGAGATTGCAAAAAATACATAAAACCTTCAGATATGTTCTGACCTTCAGCTATTATCGATTTAGCAATATCACCTTGACTTAGTTTTAAATAATATTCCCACTTTATACTAAGAGTAATATCTGTAATTTCCTCTCTTATAAATCTCTCAACTTTACATTTTGCATAAACAATATTTTTATTTGATAAGTAATATACTATTGCTGAGAAAATTCCAACGGTTAAGAAAATAGCTAAATACCATCCTAAAGAAAAAGTAATAGATCCAATATTTAATGTATAAATATTTAAATTATTATTTTCCATTTTTGTTATTAGGTTAGCTAATAAATATATCGAAAATGTTTCTAAAAACGCTCCTATAATTCCTAAAAATAATGCAAATAAACTTTCTTTTTGCGATGCTCTTATGTATCTATAATAATTCCTCCAGAGTCTTTTAAGCATTTTTATAAATGGAAAAATGTTTTATCAAATAACTTATTTGTAAGGTCAAATACAATTGTTTCTGGATTAGAAAGTTGCTTAATTTTTTGATTTGTTATGTAATCGAATTGCAAATGATTTAAAGCAAAAATAATTATGGTATATTTTTTCGATTCAGGTATTGATTCAATAGATTTTAATTTAATTTTTTCATAAACCTTTTGAGAATCAACTACTGGGTCAACGATTGTAATATCCATATTTTTTTTTATCATATTTTCAACAAGTAGAAGAATTTGTGAATTTCTAATATCTGGACAATTTTCTTTATAAGATATCCCTAATACGAGAACATTTTCTTTTGGATAATTAACATTTCTTTTGCTGATTTTTAAAATTATTTGCTCCAATAAATATTTATGCATATAGTCATTAATCTCTCTTCCTGATGCTATTAATTTAGTTTGAAATCCAATTTCCCGCGCTTTGAAGGTTAGATAGTATGGATCAACGCCAATACAATGTCCTCCAACAAGTCCAGGTTTATATTTATGAAAATTCCATTTCGTTGCTGCTGCATCTAGTACTTCATTAGTATCAATTTTAAGCTTTTTGAAAAGTATAGAAAGTTCATTTACCAAAGCTATATTAATATCTCTTTGAGTGTTTTCGATTATTTTTGCCGCCTCGGCTACTTTAATACTTTTGGCCTTAAAAGTTCCTGCCTTTATAAATGATGAATAAAAAGAGTCAATCCAATTAGCCACCTTTTCATTTGATCCACTGGTTACCTTCTTAATATTATCAATAGTATTTTCCAAGTCACCTGGATTTATTCTTTCAGGACTATAGCCGCAGTAAAAAGAATTTTTATAACTTTTAGAGTTAAATTTCTTCTCAGAAAGGTTCTCAATAATAGGGATGCAAATATCCTCAGTAACTCCTGGATAAACAGTGCTTTCAAAAATTATAATTTGATTTTCTTTTGAAGAATTACTACTTTTAATTAAATTACCTACAGTTTTGGATGCTTCTTTGATAAAAAATAAATCTGGATCTTTATTTTTATTGATTGGAGTAGGTACTGTAATTATAAAGATATCTACATTTTTTAATCTTTCAGGGTTAAAAGTAAATTCTAGAGATTCAATTATATTGAAACTATAATTACCAGAAATATTATTCTTGTCTATACCATTAGTTAATTGATTTATTCTATTTTTATCTAAATCATAGCCTATGATCACTCTATTAATTTTTTTACCGCTGACTAAACATTTTTTATTTTTTGCTATTAATTTAGCAAGAGGTAAGCCAACATAGCCTAAGCCTATAACAGCTATGGAACAATTAAATAAATCTGGGAGATCACTTTTGGTCAATTATTAAATTTCTTCATTATTAATTATTTATAATACTCTAAATACCACTCAATAAATAGTTTTATACCTTTTTCAATTGATGTATTGGGCCTGAAGTTTATATATTGTTCTAAATATTTTGTATTGGCATATGTTGCTTCCACATCTCCCGGTTGCATTTCATCTAAAATAATATCTGCTTTTTTCCCTAAATTAACTTCAATTGATTTAATGTAATCTGTTAATTTAGTTGGTCTCGAATTTCCAATATTAAAAATTTTATATGGAACATTTTGAATATTATTTTTGGTTAAATTATTTTTAGCTTCCGAAGACTTATTTATTAAATTAATAATTGAATGAACTACATCATCAATATAAGTAAAGTCCCTTAACATATTTCCATAATTAAATACTCTAATAGGTTTATTAGATATTATTGATTCAGTAAATTTAAATAATGCCATATCTGGCCTTCCCCAAGGACCATAAACAGTAAAAAATCTTAGCCCTGTCGTTGGCAAATTAAAAAGATGACTGTACGTATGAGCTATTAACTCATTAGATTTTTTAGTTGCAGCATATAAACTTATAGGCTTATCAACATTATCAAGTTCTTCAAAAGGTAAATTTTTATTTCCTCCATATACAGAACTACTACTTGCATAATAAAAATGATCTACATTATTTTTTTTAGAGATCTCGATAATATTACAAAATCCAACTAAATTTGATTGTACATATGCTGATGGATTTTCAATTGAATATCTTACTCCAGCTTGAGCTGCCAAGTGGATAACAATAGAAATTTTTGAATTTTCATTATTATGATTAGAAAAAATTTGATCTAATTTATTGGAGTTTACTAAGTCAACTTTAATAAAATTAAAATTTATTTTATTTTTTTTTGAAATATTTATTAGTTCGTTTATTCTACTTTTTTTTAGTTTTGGATCATAATAGTCATTTAAATTATCTAAACCAATAATTTGATTTCCATCTTGGAGCAATTTTTTACAAACATGAAAGCCTATAAAACCTGCGGCCCCTGTAACTAATATGCTCATATATATATTTTATCTAAATATTATATAAGAAACTTTGTTATTATTAGTTATTCAATTTCTAAATTTATACTTTTCTCCATACAGCTAAAAGTTTACCCTGTAGTATAACCTCATCAAAATTAAGCACGATCGGCTCATAAGATGGATTTGCTGCTTCTAGAAAAATCTTGCCTTCCCTCTTAAATAAGTACTTTAAAGTAGTTCCTAATCCAGGGACCATAGCACTAACAATAGTGCCATTTTTAATTGATTGAGGCTCTTTTACAGGCTCCATTAAAACCATATCTCCATCTGCGATACATGCATCTATCATTGAATCTCCATTAACAGTTAGGGCAAAGGTTCCTTTTTTATCAAAAACGGAAGACAAATCCAATGTTTCATTAACATCAGTATAGGTCTCTATTAAACCACCTGCTGCTACTGATCCTAGTACTGGTATTCCCTCTTCTTCAATACCACTCAGTAACTTTAAAGTCCTAGCTTTCCCCTCTTGCCATGATATATAACCTTTTTCTTGGAGATGCTTAAGTCTACTTTGAATTGGAGCAGGAGATTTAAGACCCATTCCATTCATCATTTGCCTAATTGAAGGACTATGCTGAAAATCATTTATATAATTTTTCAACCAAGTTAATAATTCATTTTGAGCCTCAGTAAGATCTTGATGAATACCCATAGAACATTTGTACTTTAATACATTAGTACCTCTTTATCGGGTTAGAAGCAAGTTTTTTGAAATAAAAAATTTTTAACTGTAATTATTTTGAAGGTATTTTGCTTGATTCTGTTTTAAATTTATAATGATAAAAAATAATATTTGAATTGTCCAAAAATACAAAAATAATTCCAGTAATTTTATGTGGCGGTTCGGGAGCAAGATTATGGCCAATGTCCAGAACTAGTTTCCCTAAGCAATATTTATCATTTGAAAAGAATAATTTTTCTTTTTTTCAAATGACTTTAAATAGGATAAAAAATTTTGAAAATATTGACGAACCAATTGTTATTTGCAATGATAAGCACCGTTTCATCACAGGAGAGCAATTAAGAGAAATAAATATAAAACCTAAGTCTATTATTCTTGAACCTTTCGGAAGGAATACCTGTCCAGCTATAGCGATAGCATCTCTCAAATCCCTAGAAATTGATCCAGAAGCTGTTTTATTGATTCTTCCATCAGACCATCTCATTAGAGAGAATAAAGCCTTTATTGATTGCATCAACAAGGCATATATTTATGCGAAACAAGAAAAACTTGTAACTTTTGGAATTGTCCCAAGTAGTCCTGAAACAGGATATGGATATATCAAATCTTCATCTTCCTTTCAAAAAAACAAATTTGAATGCCTTCCCGTTCAAGAATTCATCGAAAAACCACAAAAAGAATTAGCACAAAAATTAGTAAAAGATAGTAAGTTTTCTTGGAACAGTGGAATGTTTATGTTTAAAGCTAAAACCATACTAAATGAGCTCAAAAAATATCAGCCAGATATTTTATCTTTATGCAAAAAGTCTTTTTACAAAAGAGTCAAGGACTTAGATTTTGAAAAAATTAACAGACAAGAATTTCAAGGATGTATCAATATTTCTTTAGACAAAGCTGTTATGGAAAAATCTAAAATTAGCGTAGTAGTTCCTCTTGATATTGGATGGAGCGATATTGGTGGGTGGGAATCTTACTGGCAAAATTCAAAAAAAGACAATAATGGCAATGTAATCTTTGGCGATGTAATACATGAATCAACAAAAAATAGTTTTTTAAGAAGCGAATCAAGGTTAATTGTTGGACTCGGAATTCAAGATTTAATTGTAGTTGAGACACAAGATGCCGTTTTAATTGCAAGCAAAGATCTTTCACAAAAGGTGAAGAATCTTGTTAAAAATTTAAAAGAAAAAGGGAGATCAGAAGTTGACGAACATAGAAAAATATTTAGGCCTTGGGGTAACTATTATTTGATCGAAGAAGGCTTCCAATGGAAAGTAAAAAGAATAGAAGTTAATCCCCATTCATCATTATCTCTACAATTACATAATCACAGAGCTGAACATTGGGTTGTTGTTGAAGGTACTGCTTCAATAGAACTCGATGTCAAAAAATTTAACCTAGAAAAAAACGAGAGCTGCTATGTTCCATTAGGAACAAAGCATAGACTTTCAAATGAAGGGGAGAAATCCTTAATTATTATTGAAGTGCAAAGCGGAGTATATTTAGGCGAAGATGACATTATTAGATTTAAGGACCAATATGGGAGAGAAAAAAATTGAGAAGAAAAAATTAGTTTTTTTTTAATTATTTATTAAAGCGGCAAGCAAAGCCTGTTGAACGTGCAATCTATTTTCAGCCTGATTAAAAATTCTACTTTTTTCATAGTCCATTACTTCATCGGTAATCTCTTTACCTCTATAAGCTGGCAAGCAATGAAGAATAATTGAATTTTCATTCGCTTCGTTAACCAATTTTTTATCCACAGTAAACCCGTTGAAATTTTTGTCTTTATCATTTTTCTGTTTTTCTTCACCCATAGATGACCATACATCTGTGTAAATTATATTTGCTCCCGCTACAGCGGCTTGCGGATCATGAGAAATAATAATTTTATTTTTATTAATTTCTTCAGCTTTTTTTATGATCATTGGGTTTGGCTCATAACCTTTAGGACATGCTATTCTAACTTCTACCCCTAATAAAGCACCACATAAAATAAGAGAGTTTGCAACGTTATTGCCGTCTCCGACAAAAGTCAAAACTACCTTTTTAAAATCAGAAAACTCCTCTTTGATTGTCATATAATCTGCCAAAGCTTGGCATGGATGCTCCAAATCCGTTAATGCATTTATAACTGGTTTGGAAGACCATTTTGCATATTCTTCTAAATCACAATGATTAAAAGTTCTAATTGCAAGCACATCACAATAACTGCTAAGAACCCTTGCCGTATCTTTAATTGGCTCACCCCTTCCAATTTGGGAGGTAGAAGGATTTAAGTCGATTGTAGTTCCTTCAAGTCTTGACATTGCAACTTGAAAACTAACTCTTGTTCTTGTTGAGGATTTATCAAAAATTAATCCTAAAACTTTATTTTTGAGTTCAATTTTTAGATCATTATTTTTGAAATTATTTGCAAGTTCTAAAATACGAATAACCTCTTCACTTGCCATGTCCAAGCTTGATAAAAAGTTATTATTTGCAAGCTTGAAAGGTTTTAACATCAATATCTATGAGAAACCTAAATTCTACTATGAAGGCATTTTACTTTCAGCAAGGAGAGTTTTCAAATCTTCTCCCTCGATGACTTCTTCTTGAAGAATTTTCTGAGAAATTGATTCAAGGAGAGGTAAATTATTCCTCAAAATAGTAAGTGCAGTTTCATGCGCATCATCAACTAAATCTCTAACCTCTTTATCTATTGCTTGTGCAGTAGCATCACTAACAGATCTTCTAGGATTATTGCCATTACCTAAAAACTGACCTCCACCTTGTTTGTCATAAGCAAGGGGACCTAAAATATCACTCATCCCGAATGTACCAACCATTTGTTCGGCTATATCAGTTGCTCTTTGCAAATCATTTGAAGCTCCTGTAGTTATCTTTCCAAATACAATTTCTTCAGCTGATCTTCCTCCAAGGAGTGTTGCTATTTGTCCTTTAAGTTCATCTTTGGAATTCAAGAATCTTTCTTCAGTTGGCAGTTGAAGAGTATAACCAAGAGCACTCATACCTCTTGGTACAATTGAAATTTTTGCAACTTTTGAGCCTCCAGGCATAAGATGACCAACTATTGCATGACCGACTTCGTGATATGCTACTACTTTCTTTTCATCATCTTGTAGAACACGGCTCTTCTTCTCCAAACCAGCTACAACTCTCTCTATTGCTTCGCTAAGGTCTTGTTGTTCTACACTTTTTCTTTTAGCTCTGGCTGCTAGTAAAGCAGCTTCATTTACCATATTAGCTAAATCAGCGCCGGCGAATCCACTAGTAGCTTGAGCAATAGAATCTAAGTCTATTGAATCTGCAAGTTTAACTTTTTTAGTATAAATTTCTAATATAGTTTTTCTACCTGATAAATCTGGTCTATCGACTAAAACTTGTCTATCGAATCTACCAGGTCTTAAAAGTGCTGCATCAAGGACTTCGGGCTGGTTTGTAGCAGCAAGAACAATAACCGGCTTATCAGCTGAAGCAAATCCATCCATTTCGGTAAGGAGCTGATTTAAAGTTTGTTCTCTTTCATCATTACCACCAACTACACCCATTGATCCGGAACGGCTTTTACCAATAGCATCTAATTCATCAATAAAAATGATACAAGGAGCCTTTTTCTTAGCTTGTTCAAACAAATCCCTAACCCTTGCCGCACCAGCACCCACAAAAAGTTCAACAAATTCAGAACCTGAAATAATGAAGAAAGGGACCTCTGCTTCACCCGCAACAGCTTTGGAAAGAAGAGTTTTACCAGTTCCTGGAGGACCTACTAGGAGAACTCCTTTAGGGATCCTCGCACCAATATCGGTGTATCTCTCCGGTTTTTTTAGAAAATCAACTATTTCCGTCAATTCGTCCTTAGCTTCATCAACGCCTGCTACATCAGCAAATGTCACTTTTGATTCATCATCAGGCACATAAACTTTAGCTTTACTTTTAGTAAAACTAAGAGCTCCTTGAGCGCCTCCGCCTCCCATACTTCTTCGAGCAAAGAATTGCAAAACGAGAATAAAAATTAAAGGAGGGACAACCCAGCTCAATATAGTTGAAAAGAAATTAGGTTTCTTTGGAGGAGCAGCAGCAAATTCGACTCCTTTACTTTCTAACCTTTGTGGAAGATCCATATCAAAAATTGGAGTTGTTGCTAAGACTGAAGGCGATCCTTCTTCAGCTCCATTTAACTCATATCTAATTTGTTCTTGAGTAATATATGCTCGTTTAACTTCTCCATCATTAACCTGATCAATAAACAATGAGTAAGGAACCCTAGGGATTTGCATATTTTGATTAGGGAAGAGACTACTAAACAAAAGTAAAGCTCCAACACCTATCAAAATGATATTTACAATTCCAAATCTTCTATTAGGTTGATTATCGTCTTGTCTTATTGGCATAGTTAAGGCAAATTTGAACTTATTATAAACTAATCAAAGAGCTTCCGTATCTGTATTGTTTTTTTTGGGTAAGAACCGTACGGTAGTTTGACTCATATAAATTATTATAAAATTAATTTTTAAATGAACTCTTAATGCATACATCATCATTTATCAAACTCACTTGAGAATCACTTAATTTGATAATTTCATTCATTTCACTAAATTCAAAATCACCAAGGGGATTCATACTATTTTCTCCACCTAAAATTTTTGGCGATATAAAAGTAATAATTTCTTGAATACAATTAGATTTGATAGCTGCAGTGGCCAATCTAGGTCCACATTCCCACAGAACTTTATTACACCCTCTTTTAGCAAGTATTTTTGAGATTAGTTCTGGATTATCTGATGATACCTTTTCAACCTCAACACATTTCGGAATCTTTTTGAGGAAGCTTTCATTTGCGGTAGAAGAATCATAAATAACTATAGTTTTTGCCTTATCACAATCCCAAAGATTAGATTCAGAGGGAAGATCTAAACTTTTTGTGAAAACAACTCTTAAAGGCTCAGGTTTTTTTAAACCTCTAGTAGTCAATAATGGATTATCTTTCCTTAATGTATTTCCACCAACGATTATTGCGTCAAATTCTGCTCTAAAAGAGTGAACTAGTGCCCTCGATTCTTCACATGTAATCCATTTACTTTTTCCACTTTTTAGAGCTATTCTTCCATCAATACTCATTGCCCATTTAAGAACACCAAATGCCTTTTTAGTAATATTTCTATGAATGAAAGCCTCATTTAATTTGAGGGATTCTTTTTTGCATAATCCTAAGTGAACTTGAATTCCCGCCTCTTTGAGGATTTTTATACCTTTACCAGAGACTCTTTTATCAGGGTCTTCAATAGATATATATACCTTTTTCAAACCAAAGGATATCATCTTATCCACACATGGAGGTGTTTTCCCTTGATGGCAACAAGGTTCGAGATTCACATACATTGTTCCACCTTTTGCATCCTTTTTTAAATTACTTAAAGCCATTGCCTCTGCATGCGGCATCCCTGCCTTGAAATGAAACCCTTCTGAAATAAGGCTTCCATTCTTATCAAGTATCACTGCTCCCACCTTAGGATTAGGACTCGTTGTATTTTTACCTAAAGAAGCCAATAAGATTGCTCTTTTCATCCATTTTGTATGACTACAATTTTTTTCAAACATCTCCAAAAATCAAATTTAGTTTATTGATCTCCACTCTTTAACAACAAATGGAGGGACAGGTAACTCAGAAAAAACTCCTGACAAAGATAATCTTAATGGTCTATTTTTATCTAAATTTCTGATTAATGCATCAAGATCAAATTCTGCAGCAGCTTGTCTTCCATCATTTGCCAATTCCTTATTAAGTAATGTTTTATCAGCTAGAAGCCACTTTTTTCTACCTGATTCAACCCTTAATTCGGTGGGATGATCAATCCTAAGATTTCCTGGATATCCTATAACCCTTAAAATTAATTTATCCTCAAAAAGAGGAGATTTATAAGCTACTAATTGCCAAGTTTCAAAGTCCAAGTCCCTTAAAAACTCACTACTAGCATTAATTAATTTCCCGTTTATATCTGTTTCAGCAACTTCAGCAAATACTTTTAATGGGTTAAAAATAAATGATAGCAGTAAAAGTAGAGGTAATATTCTTTTAAAAAAAATATTTTTATTTGATTTTGTAATTTTCTTCATTTTCAGAATCCATCAGGGCATCAAGAGTTACAGCTGTTCTTACAATAGCTTGATATCTTCTAATTATTTTACGATTTTTTTCTATAACTCGAGATAAATTCAAAGTGTCTTTTTCTGAATAGCTGGATGTTAAATCGCTAGAATCTTCTTCAATGAACTCAAATTCACTATCTTTATTAATTAGAGTTAACAATAAATCATGTAATCTCTTTCTCCTTTCAGACAATTGATTTACTATTATGACTCGCACAATAATAGGATAATTTAATAAAACATTCAAACTGTTTAGTTCCTTTTCATTAAATTTTAATGACTGTAATTAATAGAAAAATTCATGTAGTAGGTATTAATTCTTATATATTTGAAGATTTACCTCCCAAATTACAAGATCTTTTTATAAAAACGATAAATATTGCAGTTCCGAATTCATATTTTGAAGAAATTAAATCATGGAGTGAAA
>Ga0310343_10000446_pt1 | contig 19624 bp, 25 predicted proteins | sample HC15DNA2025_MG_FD_203519 | JGI IMG/M metagenome (GOLD analysis project Ga0310343, IMG submission 203519) | Marine microbial communities from station ALOHA, North Pacific Subtropical Gyre - HC15-DNA-20-25_MG | ecosystem: Environmental > Aquatic > Marine > Oceanic | place: Pacific Ocean: North... | reverse complement strand
ATTTACGATTGGGAAGAAAATGATGTTTTTAAATACTTTTATGAAAAAAACATTGAGTATTGTCCTGTTTATGATTTGCAGCTATGGAACGGTGACCAATTTAGGGTCGCTACACCAATACACCAAGAGGCAGCTAAAACTTTCCATAGGCTAAAAACCCTCGACCCTGTTTTGTATTCACAAGTTATTGAAATCTTTCCGGATATGCTTGTTCAGGAAAGGTATTACAAAGAATTTAACAAAGACTCTATAAAGCAAAAATATGCGGGAAGCCTGCAATCAATACTACAATACATTAAAGACACGATAACTGACCCAAAACAAAAACACGAAGCATATAAAAACTTTCAAAGTTGCGTAAAACTTCACCGTTACTCGCCAGAGGCTTATCCCCTAAAACATATTTTTAACCATTTTCTCGGCGGTGGTTACAAACGAGTAATTATGCCCATGAGAGAGGAAGAACGGTAATGTCAGACCCAATAGAAACAATAGAGTGGATTGATAGCGAAAGTCTTATAGCAAATGATTACAACCCAAATATAGTTTTCTCGCCGGAGCTGAAAGCCTTGGAGAAAAATATACTAGCTATTGGCTGGGTTCAGCCTGTAATAGCAACTAAAGACAAAATTATAGTGGATGGTTTTCATAGAACCATGCTTTCAAAAGAATCTAAAAAGCTGAAAGAAAAATATAACGGTAAGGTTCCTTGCGTTATGTTTGATGTCCCAAGGGATGAGGCAATGATTTTAACTATCAGGATGAATAGAGCAAAAGGCAGTCATGTAGCAGTTAGGATGTCCAGTATGGTTAAAGAGCTTATTGATACCCACAAATGGGCAGCAGACAATTTGGCAACTGAATTAGGGGCGACCAAAAAAGAAATAGACCTTTTGTATCAAGATGGAGTTTTCAAATTTAGAAATATAAAGAATTACAAATATTCAAAAGCTTGGTATCCCGCTTATGCAGACGAAATTATTGAAGCCTAGTGTTTACGAAGAAGTCTCTGTTTTCAAGCACTTAGGAGCTAAAGAACGAGTAAGTATAAGTAACACTCAAAATACTCTGTGGTTTATAATGCAAATAGACGGAGAGCTAGCTGGGTGTTGCGGTTTGTATTTAGCGAAAGCAAAAGCAAGATTAAAAAGCGTTTACACATTGCCTCAATACAGGGGACAAGGGCTAGGCGATTTGGCTACAGATTACAGGATAAATAAAGCAAAAGAGCTCAATTATAAACAAGTGGAAACATTGACCGTTAACCCAAGCTATTACGCAAAAAAAGGCTTTGTAATGAAATCAAAAGTGCGTAATGGAGTTTGGAAAATGACAAGAGATTTAGTATGAACTCATATAACGGCTTTACGCCAGCGCAAAGAATGAAAGCTTTACAGTGGTCTAAACAGCAGGTAGCTCTAGGTTTAAGAGATAAAAAACCAGAAAGCTGTGATATATGCGGACAAAGAAATGGTTTTTTGTGCCGTCATAGCGAAAATTATAGCGAGCCTTTTGGTGACCATATCGGCGAACTAGGCTTATGTTATATATGCCACATGATGATTCATTGCCGTTTTAAAAACCCAGATAAGTGGGCCTCTTATAAAAAAACAATAGCTGAAAATATGAGGTATGTAGCTTATAAAGGAGCTAACTGGTTGAGATTTAAAAAAGAGTTTTTGAGCAAGCATGAAATATTTGCCTTTGTAGAGCCTTCTAGCGATAACAATATTGACGTAATCAATAAAATAGAAAGCGGGTATTATTTAAATGGAACTAATTGAAAATGTCGGCGGTAGACCTGTAAAAACTCTTACCAATGAACAGGTTGGCGAGGTTTCTACTTTGGCGGCAGTTTTAACCAAGTCCCAACTAGCTGATTATTTTGGTATGTCAGAGAATACTTTTAGGGCGGTTGAAGAAAGACAGCCGGAGGTTTTTGAGGCTTATAAAAAAGGGAGGGCAAAAGCGACCAGCATGGTAGCTGGGCATCTAATAAAACAGATTCAATCCGGCAATACGGCAGCAACGATATTTTGGCTAAAGACTCAAGCAGGCTGGAAAGAACAAGACACAATGAACTTATCTTTAGAAAAAAACAATGTAATCACAATAGTCGATGCAACTTCCCCTGACTAAACCTCAAAAAAAATTTGTAATGTCCAAGGCTAGGTTCCCAGCCATTATAGGAGGGCTTGGCTCTGGCAAAACTAAAGCGGGGATAGTTAGGCTCATTTTGTTAATGCTGCAAGATCAAGGAACTAGCGCAGCGTACTATATGCCAACCTATGACTTGTTAAAGTTAAGAGCGTTTGCTGGCATAGAGGAAGAGTTGCGAAAACTCAACAGACCTTTTGAGAGCAATCGCGCAGACTTTTCTATCAAGGTGATTGGTTACGGCACAATAATATTGAGGTCTTATGACAATCCAGAGCGCATTGTGGCTTACGAAGTTGCTCATTCTATCGTAGACGAACTAGACACCCTGCCAAGAGTCAAAGCGGAATTGGTATGGCGTAAAATTACAGAGCGTAATAGACAAAAATGTAAACACCCGCAAGGAAATACCGTAGGCTGCGTCAGCACTCCAGACCAAGGTTACAGTGGCTTTATCTACAAAAGATGGTTCAAACAGGCTACAGAGCACCATGAGGTTATAAAAGCACCAACGGCTAGCAACCCTTATTTGCCAGCAGGGTATATAGAACAAATTAGACAAAATTATGACGCTGTTTTGGCTGACCTATACCTCAATGGCGAAATTGTCAGCTTACAACAAAACAAGGTTTATCATTTCTTTGATAGATTTGACCACCATACTGATAGAATTTTATATCCAGAAGATAAAGAAATAATGGTCGGCGTTGATTTCAATGTTGGCGGTTGTTGCGCTGTCGTTAGTGTTGTTGAGGAAGGAAACCCAATAACCGTTAGTGAGTTTGTTAGTCACGATACTAGAGATTTTTGCCAACGCCTTGATAAATATAGGGAAGATGATCGAAGAATAGTCGTTTACCCAGATGCAAGCGGGTCATCACAAAGGACTAATGCAAGTCTGTCAGATATTGATATAATCAGGGAGGCTGGCTTTGCCGTAGACACACCAAGACATAACCCACCTATTAGGGATAGAGTGAACGCAGTTAATGGTCTTTTAAGTCATAGCAAATGGCTAGTCAATACAGAGAACTGCCCAAATCTAACAGAGTCGCTTGAGGCGCAAGGTTATGATATTAAAGGGCAACCAGAAAAGTTTAGTGAACATCCCGCAATAGACGATTGGGTCGACGCAGCGGGTTACTTTATCCATAGAAGATGGTCACTGGGTCGACTAGCCTTCCAAACAGATATAGGTTTCTCACCATGATTGATTTTCAACACCCCAAGTACAAAGAAAACAAAGACAAATGGAAACTAATACACGACATTTGTGCAGCAAAAGATTTAAAAGAATACCTCGTAAAAATAAACTCAACAGACAACTCTGTTCATGCCAAAAATCGCAGAGATCAATTTTTTAAAAGAAGTGTTTTTTATAGTATCGCTGGTTATACGGCTCAAGGATTTTTAGGCAAAGCGTTTAGTGAGCCTGCCAAGTGTGAAGTGCCGGAAAACCTAGATTACATCAAATATGATATAGACGGCGCTGGGGTTTCTATTTATCAACAGTGCCAAGAGGTTTTTAAAGATGTAGTCGAGGTTGGTAGAGCTGGCTTGTTGGTGGATTTCCCGCAGGTAGAAGGTGATGTATCAAGGCAAGATATGATAGATGGTCGTATTGCGGCGACTGTTACTAGGTTTCAAGCTGAACAAATTACAAATTGGCAAGTTAAAAAAATAGGCTCAAGAATGAAGCCTGTCTTAATCGTTCTGCAATCAACAGACCATGAAATGCATGATGATGGCTTTGGGTTTGAAGAAGTGCCGATTTATATTGAGCTGCGATTAGAAGAAGAAGGTTATATACAAAGGGAGTATAGAAAAGAAAAGCATAGTGACAAGTGGTTTGTTCACAGCGAAGTTACGCCAGTAAATGCAAGCGGTCAACGATTAGATTTTATTCCTTTTGTATTCGTCGGTTCGCAAGCTAACACGCCAAAAGTAGACTTTGCTCCAATGTATGATATAGCGAAAATAAACATTGGACATTACAACAACTCAGCAATTTATGAGGATTCTGTTTTTACGGTAGGTCAAGTGCAGCCTTATATGACAGGCTTGTCAACAGATCATGTAGATGAGCTAAAAAAAGCTGGAATGTTTATCGGTTCTGGAACGCTTATGGCTGTTCCATCTGGCGAAAGTTTTGGCTTTGCGCAAGCTGATCCTAACAGTCTTGCTAGAGAAGCAATGATGGACAAAATACAAATGATGATTGGTTTGGGCGCTATGTTCTTAACGCCGAACGGTGTAGCAAAAACAGCGACACAAGTTGACGGAGAGCTAATGGCCCAACACAGCATTTTAAGTTTAATTTCTGCGAATGTTAGTGACGCTTATGACCAAGCATTAGAATTCGTGCAGTTGTTTATGGGTGGCACTGAGCCAGCAACCTTGTATATCAATCAAGAGTTTGTAAAACCAAACGCATCAGCTCAAGACATAACAGCAATGGTCTCATCATTCTTGCAGGGTGCTTTACCAATTAGTGATTTGTTCGAGTGGCAACAACGACACGGCTTGGTAGACAAAGAAAAGTCTCTGGAAGATTACAGTCAAGAGTTAAGTGGCAATGCTGACTTTGCGGTACTGGAAGAAGAGTAATGCCAGAGAGTCCAGAAGAGTTAACTGAAATAGCTACGCGCCATCAAGTTTATCTTGAAGGTCTAAAAACTCACGAAACAAAAAAAGCAGAAAAGTTTTTAAACGAAATAAACAAGATTGTTTCTATAAAGTTGGCTGGCAAAGATTTAACGGATTATTCTCGTATTCGCCTAAACAAGCTATTGAAGTCTATTAGAGCAGACTTAAAGATTGTGTCTGGTGAGTACGCCGCAATGATGGCGAAAGAATCAGTAGACATTGCGAAATATGAGCGCAGCTTTGAATTGAAGTCATTAGGGCAAGTAGTAGCTTATGATTTTGTGGTTCCTACGGCCTCACAGCTACGGACAGCAATTTTTGAAAACCCTTTAACCATTAGCGGGGCTGACAACGGAAAGATGCTTAAGCCGTTTCTCCGTGATGTTAGTAATCGCAGCGCGGAACAAATCGCTGGCATTATCCAAGCTGGTTACTACGAAGGACAAACTACTCCCCAAATAATAAAAAACATCAAAGGGACTAGGGGCGCTCGTTACACTGACGGTGCTTTATTCAGAATTAATAGGGCGCTAGGGGTTGCAACTAGAACGGCGGTTCAACACGCAGCGGTTCAGGCTAGAGAGCAGGTTTGGCAAAACAACAAAGACATTGTTAAAAAGGTTCGCTGGGTTAGCACATTAGACGGTCGTACTTCTGCGGTTTGCAGGTCGCTGGATGGGCGAGAGTTTCCTGTCGACAAAGGCATAAGACCACCAGCGCACCCGAATTGTCGCAGCACAGTTGTAGCCGTACTTGATAGTCGCTTTGATGCTTTGGACAGAGGAGCTACAAGAAAAGCAAGGTCTAGAAATGCACAAGGCGAAAGTGTTGTCCAAAATGTTTCTGCAAAAGAAACTTATTACTCTTGGTTAAAAAGACAGCCAGCAGCATTTCAGGCGTCTGTAATCGGGGAAAGTAGAGCTAAACTTTTAAGGAATGGGGGAATGTCTGCGGATAGGTTTTCAGAATTACAACTAAGCAGTAACTTCAAAGAAATGACTCTAGCCGATTTAAACCAGCTAGAGCCACAAGCTTTCCAAAAAGCTAATATATAGCAGAATCCCCTTGTTTCAATTCTTCTCGGGGAACCTTGTACTCTTCCGGCAAGTCTTCGTCTTTATAGATTAGGGCTATGGTTTGCTCCATAGTTAGGGATATACCCATATTGTCAGACCTATAAAGCATAATTGCTCGTAACATTTTCTTAGATTCGTGGCTTACTTGGTTTCTAAGAGTTGTTTTCACTTTTTTACCGCTTTTCTTATATTTAAACTCACTCATACGTAGTCTCCTTATTAAAAGTAAAGCTATTATAAATAATAATATTTATAAATGTAAAGCATTATTTTATAAATATTCTCCTATCTCATGGAGTCGGTTACTGTGTTTTCGTCAATGTGCGCACCATCTCTTTGCAGGCAGAGTATGGCTTCTTTCTTGCTCTCAAAACCGCAGCAATGTTGATCATCATAATCAAGCACTTGCATATCGGTTCCTTTAAATCGGTAAACAGGGTCGGCAATGCGCCATTTGCACCAAGCGGGAGATTCTCCGTTAGTCCACACCATAACGGTTACTGTGGGCTTGACGTTCTCAGTATCAGTAACGGTAACTTCGTATTCACCTATTAACTTCCCCTTCCTGCTTTTAGTTGTATATCTCATTCCTGCTCTCCGTTATTTAATATAAAGCCATTATAAAGTTATTTATTTATATATGTAAAGCATTATTTTATATTTTTTATACATAAAAACAGAGAAAATTAAGACCTTCATCAAGGTGTCTTAATATGCTTGAAATCGGCGCAGCCATAGCGACAGCTACAGGCGCATTAAAATTAGTTGAGCAAGGCTTAAAAACTGGTAAAAGTGTTGGCGAAATGCTGCCTAGCTTTGAAAGATTTTTTAACGCAAAAGACGATATAGCCCTAGCTCAAGAAGAAGTAAACAATCCCTCATTCGCTACAAAAACGCTGAAAAACGAGACTATTAACGCTTATGCTTTGAGAATTGCAACGGCAAACAAAGACGCTAGAGAGATGGAAAAAAGACTTAGAGAAGTTTTTATTTATTCTGGCAATGAGGATGTTTACAAAGAAATGTTGAGACATAGAAAAGCAGAACGAAGAAGAAGAATGGAAGCAGCGAGAGCAGCAATGGCTAGAAAAAGATTTATACAAGACATGACTTTGTTGGCTGCTATCGTTGTAGCAGGCATTATAGGTTTTGCTGGATTGCTCTATATGCTAATGAATTGATGAGCATTGTTTAACGTATGTTGCTTATTTTTTTTCTTGACACTAAAATACTCTAGTCGCTAACAGGGTTAGCATTATCTCGGAGAGATTATATGATTGAGTACGAGCGCGAGAGCATTGAAGATTTAGCAGAGAGCGTACAAGAACTTTACGAAAAAGACGGCGATAAATTTAAACTAAAAATAGACGGATTGCCGAAGCCAGAAAAAGAAGATGTTAGTGGACTGAAAGCAAAAGTCGATGAACTACTAACAGAGGCTAAGAAGGCTAAAGCAAAAGCAAGAGAAGCAGCAGAAGAGGCTGAACAAGCCAAGGTTGATGCTGCTAAAAAAGGGAATGACACGGAAGCACTAGACAACTCTTGGAAGGCTAAATATTCCAGTAGAGAAACAGAGCTTCAAGAGCAGATTGATAGTCTAACAAATACAGTTGTTAGTTTGACATCAGGCCAAACAGCTACAGAGATAGCCTCTGAAATCGCTATACAAGGATCGGCACAGGTTTTGTTGCCACACATTGAAAAGCGATTAAAAACAGAGCATAGAGATGGCAAGCCGCAAACAATCGTTTTAGACGATAAAGGGCAACCGTCAGCTATGACTGTAGACGAATTGAAAACGGAATTTCAAAATGACGCAGCGTTTGCTCCGTTGATTGTAGGAACTAAGGCCAATGGCGCGGGGCGTACTGGCGGGAAGGAAAGTGGCGGTGCTACTGACCAAGAAATAACACGCTCAGATTTTGACGCTATGAGTCAATATGAGCGTTCCAAGTACGCCAAAGGTGGCGGCAAAATTATTGACGATTGAGGTAATTGGCAATGGCTAATGTTCTAACTGACTTAGCAGCAGACATTTACACAGCAGCCGACCAAGTTGGTCGTGAGCTAGTTGGCGTAATTCCATCTGCTACTATTAACACATCTGCAACAGAAAGAGCCGCGCAAGGCGACAGCATTCGCGCAGCGGTAACAAGAGAGGTGAGTGTTGGTACTGTCTCACCATCAATGACCATTCCAGAGGGTACAGACCAAACTGTTGACAACAAGGTTATGACCTTGGACACAACTGCGTCTGTTAAGATTCCTTGGACAGGTGAAGATATTAAGCACGTTGATAATGGCGCTGGTTTTCAAACCGTTTACGGTGATCAAATCAAGCAAGCCATGAGAGCTATCACTAATCAAATTGAAAGCCAAGTGGCTGCTGATGTTGCCAAGTATGCTTCAAGAGCGAAGGGTACTGCTGGCACTACTCCATTTGGAAGCAATATTGATTTGGTTGCTGAGATTAGACAGATTCTAGTAGATAACGGATGCCCAGCTACAGACGGTCAAGTTTCTTTGGTCATGAATAGCGCGGCAGGTACAAAGCTAAGAAATTTAGCTTCTTTGCAGTCCGTTAATCAAGCTGGTGGTGACGCATTGCTCCGAAGAGGAACATTGCTTGACCTACAAGGCATGATGATTAAGGAATCTGCTGGTATTGGCACACACACAGCAGGAACAGCATCCAGCGCAACAACTGATAACGCTGGTTACGCTGCTGGAGCGACTACAATCACTCTAGCTTCCGCTGGAACTGGAACTATACTTGTTGGTGACGTTATTAGCTTTGCTGGTGACTCTAACAAGTATGTTGTTACTTCTGGTGATGCGGATGTATCTGGTGGTGGAACTATTACGATAGCGACTCCTGGACTTCAAACTGCGATTGCTTCATCTGCAACTGCGATAACAGTCGTTTCTGACTTCACAGCGAACGTAGCTTTTCACAAAAGCGCGGTTGAGGTTGGTGTGCGAGGGTTAGCGCAGCCTAGCGGTGGTGATGCTGCTGTTGACCGTTTGACAGTACAAGACCCATTCTCTGGCCTCGTTTATGACGTAGCAGCCTATAAGGGCTATAACAAAGCTATGTTTGATGTGTCCGTTCTTTATGGATACAAAGTTTGGAAGCCAGATTTCTGCGCCGTCTTGAAAGGCTAGTCATCTATCTAAGGGGGTGTAAAAACCCCCTTATCTTTTTGAGGTATAAATTATGTGGACTAAACCAACTTACGAAAATGTGCGACTTGGTTTTGAAATCACAATGTATTTCAACAATCGTTAGGAGCAGTTTGTGGCTAAAAAAGACCCTAGACTAGCTAGAGCTGGTGTGTCTGGATACAACAAGCCAAAACGTACACCGAAGCACCCAACAAAATCTCATGTGGTCGTAGCAAAAGAAGGCGACAAAATAAAAACTATCCGTTTTGGTCAACAGGGTGTTTCCGGTTCTCCGGCAAAAAAAGGCGAAAGCAAATCTGACGCAGCTAGACGTAAATCTTTTAAAGCGAGACACGCTAAAAATATAGCCAAAGGAAAAATGTCAGCGGCTTATTGGGCTAATAAGGAAAAATGGTAATGCCGATTAGAAAGTCTAAAAAAGGTTATAAGATTGATAACACTTCTGGCTACAGCAAGACTAAAAAGCAAGCCCAAAGTAGGCTCAAAGCAATTAAAGCCAATCAAAAAGGTAAGCGAAAATGACAACCATAGTGGTCGAAAATGGAACAATAGTTACAGGCGCTAATAGCTATGTGACTATGGCTGAATATATAGATTATGCCGCAAGTCTTAATGTAACTATTACGGACTTACAGATTTATAGAACGCAACTCATTAAGGCTGCGCAGTTTATAGATGGGCTGGAAAATGTTTTAAAAGGCGACACTGTCGAAAAGACTCAACCTATGGCTTTTCCAAGGAACAACTTAACAGATATAAACGGCTGGTCTTGGGACAACGATGAAATACCAACCGTGTTAAAACAAGCTCAAATGTCTTTAGCTATTGATATTAATGACGGTGAAGATTTGTGGAATTTATCGCAAAGCGGAGCTACAGGCATTAAAAGAGAAAAAGTAGATGGTGCTGTAGAGGTAGAGTATGCGGTTTCTGAAACAGGTCGATTGCCCTATAACAGTAGAAGCCAAGCCTTGCTAATGTCTTTAATGAGATACAACGGTCTAGGTATTCCTTTGGTAATGTCATGAGCGCAGCCTTTTATACAAGCATGGCAGCGACAGCAGCCAAGCTATTAAAAAAATTTGGAATGGAAATAACAATAAAGCGCACTACTGGTGACAGCGTTAATCCTGTAACTGGTGCGGTAACTGCGGGAACGACAACAACATACACACCAAATGGATTAGTGCAAAGATATAGAAACGATCAAATTGATGGAACTAGAATAATGTCATCAGACAGGCTTGTTATTGTCGATAACACAATAGAGCCACTAACTACTGATGAGATTGTTTTGTCTGGTCAAGATTGGACTATCGTAAATGTTGAAGAGGCCAAGCCTGCAACGGTGGGCGTTGTTTACTTCATACAAGCGAGGAAATAATGGCTAGAGTTGATATTTCACAATGGGCCAAAAAAGCTGAACTTAGTTTAGAAGAAGCAGCTAGGGGCATAACTCTAAAATTGTTTTCTAGCGTCATAATGGACACTAGGGTTGATACTGGTCGTATGCGAGGCAATTGGCAAGCAAGCATTGGAAGCCCAAGGGCTAACGAAACTGACAGCAAAGACCCAGCAGGCCAATCAACTGTTCAACAAATGTCTGCAACTGTTAGGTCAGGCACATTAAACATTATGACTAACAATGTTCCTTATGCTCCGTATTGGGAGCAACATGATGGGATGATTGCTAAGAACATGGCAAGAATTAACAGAATAGTGCGAGAAGAAGTAGCGAAGGCAAAATAATGAGCTTAAAAATAGATCAAGCATTTATAGAGAGCTTTATTAACGCTAATTTTGGGTTAGAAATTGCCTATCAAAATTTGCCTTATGAGCCTACGGCTAACATACCTTATGCCGAGCTTCTTAATATACCTAATGACATAACCGCACTAGACCTAAATGATACAAATGAAACAGACGGATTGTTTCGTGTCATTTTGCGTTATCCCGCTGAAACAGGGGCAATAACGCCAAAAACAAAGGCCGAAGAAATTATGGCTCATTACCGCATTGGTAGTAGTGTTTCATATTCCGGTCAATCTGCTAGAATAACCGCAGTATCTCGCCAAGCCGGACTCGTAGAGGAAAGCTGGTATGTTACTGTAATTACTATTACATATAGAGCTTTCATACAGAGGTAAATTAAAATGCCAAATTCAGCACAAACTCTAGTGGATAGTGTTATAGCTATATCGGCTTCACTACCAACTACATTTGACTCAGACGGAACTACTGGCTACCCATCCCTTACGTTCACTACAGTTGGACAAGTGACAGATTGGGCTGCTGGCGGTCAAACTTATAATATCGTTACGTCTAATCCAATCAATCAACGGTCAACTGACAAGTATAAAGGGACTTACAACAATGACGCGGACAGCATTACAGTTAACCGTGATGATGACGACGCTGGGCAAGTAATTGTATTAGCGGGTCTTTCTGCTGACGCAGATTATTCGTTTAAGGTTACTTATCAAGATGCAACAGATGATTATTTCACGGGCAAGATTGTTTCTTTCAACACTGTCGCTGGGGGCGCGGATTCATTGGTTCAAAGAACCATCCAAGTGGAGCGTACTCGGCCGACAGTTACAACCGTATAGGGGTAACTTATGGACTTGAGCACTATCGACTTAACGGCAGCAGCGGACAAAGGCGTTACAGTTACTTTGTACAACCCTGTCACTGGAGAGATTTTAGAAGATGAAGGCGGTAAAAATGTCACGATAAAAGTTTTAGGTCGAGATTCTAAAAAATGGCAAAACGTCATGAGAAGAATGGAAACCAAAAACGCACAAAAATATCGTGGTAAAACCGTTCCTCAAACAGTTGTTGAAAACAATGTTCGTGAGGCGCTAGCTGAGTGTACTGTAAGCTGGACAAATTTAGATTTCGAGGGCGAAAAGTTACCTTGTAACAAGGAAAATGCCCTCAAAATCTACACTAAAAGAGCTTGGATAGCTGAACAGGTTATCGAAGAAGTTGCAGACAGGGCAAACTACGATACAAAGTCACTAAGCAGCTAGAGGATTATGCGAGATACCTAGCTTGGCTAAATACTCGCAAGAAGGGCGCGACAGAGGTTCGTAGAAAAAGCTTAGACGAGCCTGTTATGCCTGATATACAACCATACGAGCATTTAGTTGAGTTGGCTATTGAGTGTGGGTTAGATGGAGTTTCGTGGCAAGAAGTTGAAAGTTGGCTGCGAATAACAGGTTATGAGTTGAGGCTTTGGGAAATACACCAAATTAAATTGTTCTCAATTATTTATCATAGCTCTGCGCAACAATACGAAGGCACATTGTTACCAGCACCCTACAGAGATGTCGACCAACCTAGCGGAATGACTGAGGATGCTAGGAACATTTTAAGAAATAGCAGGTTTTAATATGGTTGATGTAGCTCGGTTAGAAATACAAGCAGATTCCTCATCTGTCAAAACGGCTGGTCAAAATCTAGCTGGCTTTTCCCAAAAAGCGACATTAGCAACTAGAGCTATGAGAGTTTTGGCTCCAGTTATGGCGGCAGCGTTGTCTGCTCGACTTTTTTCCAATTTAGCTGCGCAAGCAAACGAATTCAATGCTGCTTTAGGCGAGGTGTCAACTTTGCTGACAGATGCAGCGAAGGAAATGCCGACATTAACGCAAAACGCAAAATTATTAGCTGCTCAATTTGGCGGTTCACCTACGCAACAAGCGCAAGCATTTTATCAAGCCATATCTGCTGGAGCCTCTAATGCTGTTGAAGCAACATCTATGCTTACAGCAGCTAACAAGCTAGCTATAGGGGGCGTGACAGACGTTACAACCGCCGTTGATGGTTTAACCAGTATAGTTAATGCCTTTGGCCTAGAGGCTAACCAAGCTGCTGACGTTAGTGATGCAATGTTTACGGCAATGAGAGCCGGAAAAACTACAGTAGGCGAATTGTCAGGCAATGTTGGTAAAGTTGCAGCATTAGCTTCAACTGCTGGCTTGTCATTCCAAGAATTGTTAGGAGCAACGAGCGCATTAACAACTGGCGGTGTTGCGACAAGCGAAGCAATGACAGGTTTAAAGGCTGCGCTAACGAACATATTAAAGCCTTCCGGCGAAGCTAAAAAAATATCAGAAGCATTAGGGTTGCAGTTTGATATGCAATCTATTCAAGCCAAAGGATTGCAACAATTCCTAAAAGATTTAGTAGACCAAACCGCAGGCAATCAAGAGGCTATGCTAGGTTTGTTCGGCAGCACAGAGGCGTTGAACGCTGTGTTTGCCTTAACAGGGTCACAGGCTGAAACTTTTGACAACATTATGGAAGATATGGGCAAGTCATTAGGTCAGACAGATTTAGCTTTTTCAAAAATGTCTAACACCATGACTCAAAAGCTAGAAGTTTTAAAAGGAAAATTCGCAGCAACCGCCGTAGAGGTTGGAAATTTTGTGGTAAAAGCGACAGAGCCAATAGTAGACCACTTAAATGCAAACTTTGATGCTTACACGAAATATTGGAGCGATTTAAAACATCAAGCGGGAATAATGCTAGAGCAAATATGGAAAATTTGGTCTCCATTTTTTAAAAATATAGCTGACGGATTTAAGGCAGCTTTAGATTTTATAATTAATCTGTTTACTCCTTTTGTTAGAAGGTTTGTAGATTTTGTCAGACGGCTGGCTACGCCAATTTATGAGTTTTTTAAAGGAATCGTAACTGGCGCAGAGTCAGCTATGCGAGCTTTTATAAACAACTTTAGAACTGGTTTTTCAAAAGCGCAAGAATTCGTAGAAAGAACAAAACTTAAAATAGTCGATTTTTATGAAACCATGAAAATTAGAGCTATGTCCTTGATTGACAGCCAAGAAGAAACAGAGCGAAAACTAGCAGAGCTAGATGAGCAAAGAAAACAATCTTTAAGGGAGCTAACAAATCAATTTGAATCTCAAAGAGAAGCAATAGTTTTAGTCTCGGAAGAAGCAAAAGTTTTTAATGGCATATTCAATATTTTAGAGGACACAACTGTCGCGGTTAAAGACGGCATAGTAGGTTTGGGCAACGCAACATTAACGCTAAAAAATGGTTTGGTTGATGTGGCTGCTCAAACAGCGCGATTTGAAGCGGGGCAAATTGCTGCCGCTCAATCTGTCGGCGTTTTAAAAAATCAAGTAACAGAACAAAATGACAGCGTTATAAATTTGGTAGACCAATTTGACCTTATGGCTAAACCTACAAGCGGTTTTAGAATGGTTACTCAGGAAATGGAAACCCAAGCCATAAGAAGCGCAGAGGTAAGCAAGCAGTTAGAGCTAGTAGCTGAATCAACTGCCAAAGTTTCTGTAGAGCAAGCTACGCTCAACACGTTTGTTGAAAACACGCAAACAAGTTTTGCTGACTTAATTAAAGAAACGCTAGACAGTGGTAAGTTAAATTTTAAGAGCTTTTTTGAATCTATCAAAGAAGGCTGGAAAAATATGGTTGCTGAAATAGCTGCTAAAAAGCTAATGGACGCAATCTTTGGAACTGGCGGTATAGATGGCTTTATGAGCACCATTACAGGCGCTCTCGGCAGCATAGGCAGCAAAATAACATCAACCCTAGGCAATGTGTTAGGTATTGGAGGAGGTAGTGCTGCTGGCGCTGCTGCTTCATCTGCTGCTGGGGGAGCTGCTGGTACTTCTGCCGCTACAGCCGCAGCCGGAGGCGCTGCTGGCGGGGGATTAATGGCTGGTGGAAAAGCTGCTTTAGCTACTGCTGGAACTGCCATAAAAGCTGTCGGAGCAAAAGCATTAGCTTTAGCAACAAATCCTCTCACTCTTGGCATAGCTGGCGCAGCTCTATTGGCTGACTCTTTGGATGATAGCGGGACTATGTCTAGTAATGCTGGAATGTTAACCACTCCTGTAGGTGACGGCACTGGTCAATTTGATATAGCAAAATTTGCTAGTGGTGCTCAATTCACTGGATTTACTAGAAGAAAAACAGAAGGAGAGGCTAACAATGTTATTGACACTTTTAGAACATTAGACAATACGCTAACAAATATAGCGACTGCTGCTGGTCTTGATGTTAACTTGAGCGCATCCAACTTTATTGGCAGAAATGAAAAGGGTAAAGGAACTGGTGCGTTTTTTGGTTTAGCAGACGAAGATGGAGGCAGCGCAGGAGATTCTTTAGATTCTCAATTAACTGATTACTCAAAAAGGTGGTTGACGTTAGTTGCTGGTCAAAACCAAGTAAACAAAGCAGACTTAGACTCGCTGCTAGCCTTGGGTAGTCATACGGCTATCGTTGATGCTGTAACAGCAGAAGCAAAGCGTAGAAATTTGATTGACGGCAGCCATGCGGGGGGTGTAAATAGCATCCCTTATGATGGTTATATTGCAGAGTTACACAAAGGCGAAAGAGTACAAACAGCAGCAGAATCAAAAAGATCAGATTTTATGGTTGCAGAAATGAGCACTCTAAGAGGAAATCTGAATGAGCTTATGCTTGTTGTTGCGAAAGCTGTCAATAAGACGGCAAGAATAGAGTCAAGATGGGATATAGACGGTCTGCCACCAACTAGGACTTAATAGTGAAATTAATAAAATCGCAAGCAGTTACAGACACAACTCTCACATCTAGCTCAGTTCCAGAGAATGATTACGCTGCGTGGAGTAGTGCGACAACTTACGCAGACGGTGATTACGTTATTGTTACAACTCCTAACATTCATAAAATTTATAAATCAAAACAAAACAGTAATACGAATAATGACCCAGTAACAGATACAACTAACACTTACTGGTCAGACGAAGGTAGCACTAATCGCTGGAAAATGTTTAATCAAACTATTCAGCAACAAACCTCTAAGGCTGGTGGTTTTGATGTTCGTATTACAGCGGGTCAAATAGTAAATGGGTTGTCGGTGGTCAATGTTGACACTCAATCAATAACCGTTGAAATGGTAGACCCCTCAGAAGGAACTGTTTTTAATCAAACCTACAGCATGGTTTCTGACTCCGGTATACAAAGCTGGTATGACTACTTTTTCACACCAATTACTAGAGACAGCGATTTGGCAATATTAGGTCTGCCAAATTATGCAAACGCCTATATAGATGTAACTTTCACAGACACAGGAACCGCTAAATGCGGAGCGTTAGTTTTGGGAACGGTTGAAACAATAGGTGATTCACAGTATGGGGCTAGTTTTGGTATTATTGATTATTCGCAAAAAACTACTGATAGCGCAGGAAATGTAACCATCACGGCTGGCAGGTATAGCGATACAGCAGATGTTGATGTCATTATTCAAACTGGTCGTTTTGCGCAGGTGAAGAAAATACTAACTGATGTAAGAACAACGCCTAGCGTTTGGATTACAGAAGAAAATACAGATGGTACGATAATTTACGGATACTTTAGGGAGTTTAGTATTTTAATGACTAACCCAACGGTATCATTAACTACATTGTCTATTGAGGGCTTAACATAATGACTGTCCCAGCAATAACTCCATTGCCTACAGCGCCAGCAAGAACGGATGCTCCGGCAACATTTAATAGTAGAGCTGATGCTTTTCTAGGAGCAATGTATTCACCGTTTTCTACAGAAATGAACGCATCAATAACAGCGTTCAATACTGACTTTACTACAGTAAATACTAACGCTACAGCGGCTCAAACATCAGCTACCAACGCAGCAACCTCCGAAACCAACGCCGGAAATAGCGCCACAGCAGCCGCGACCTCCGAAACGAACGCTGCCTCATCTGCTGCTTCTGCCGAAGCAAATTGGGATTTGTTTGATGACACTTTTTTAGGTTCAAAATCATCCGACCCTACCGTCAACAATGATGGCGACCCTCTTACTACTGGGTCAATGTATTGGAATAGTACATCAAATGCGCTGCGAATATACAATGGTGCAAGCTGGCAAAACACAGCAGCTATTACAACTAGCGTCACAGTAGGTCAAATTACAGACCTTGGAACCAATGTAGGGACATTTTTACAAACTCCATCAAGTGCAAATCTAGCAGCAGCGGTAACAGACGAAACAGGCTCGGGGGCTTTGGTTTTTGGAACATCACCAACGCTAACAACTCCTGATATTGGTACGCCTTCGTCAGCAACCTTGACAAACGCGACAGGCTTGCCACTTACCACAGGGGTAACAGGCGAGCTAAGTTTTGCTAACGGCGGCTCTGGGGCTATAACGCCACTATTAAAGGGTGTTAGCTATACGGCTGTAAATCGTGACTATGTTGGCGTTACTGCTGGAGGTATTACAGTAACTTTACCAGCAAGTCCTACGGCTGGAGATACGGTTTCTGTCAAAGACATGACAGGCGCAGCCGCGACTACCAATTTTACAGTTGCTAGAAACGGCTCTAATATAGCGGGGTCAAATACAGACCTAACATTCGATAAGAATTGGGCTGAAATAGTTTTAACCTATGTTGATGCAACGGTGGGCTGGAGTGTATGACAAATCTATCAGAGTTACTTCCTGCGGGAGGTGGACAAAATAACGTAGATTTTACGGCTGATTCTACAGGCGTTAATTCAGGAAAACCTTGCATAATAAATAGTGACGGCACTATATCCGAAGTCGCTATGTCAGCATTGACTAATTATGGATTAGACCAATCATCAAACGCACTTATAGCTGCTGGTAATGTTAGCGGTAATATGGGTCAAATGGTCTATGTTAGAAAAGAAGATAGATATTATTTTTTCTGGGGCTATTCAGCACAAATTAAATATGTCTCATTTACTGTTAATGATGCTGGTTCTTTTTCTATATCAGGAATAGGCACTGGCCCATCTAATTTATACAGCAATAAATACATCAGTTTCTGTTATGACCATCACACAGGAAGAGGTGCATATACCTATAATTACCAATACAGTGGATATAGCAGCTCTCAACTTTATTACGGAACGCTAGACTTTAGTAATGGAAGTGTAACTTTTGGAAGTGCGCAATCTGGTAATTATTATTCAATAGGCGGTTATTGTTGCTCTGATAATAAAGGCAATATTTTATTCGTTTATGAGCAATATCCGAATAATTATCCTTATGTATTTTCAGCCGTTTTGCCGTCATCAGGAGGCCTTACTAATATTAGTGGTGAAAATAATTTAGAGTATAACGGTGGGTACTGGCATACTAACTACCATACAGAATACATACCGCCGGAAGATAAATTTCAGGTTGTACATTCAAATAGCAGCAATGTTGGCAGAACTACTTTTGTTACTTTAACAGGTGCAGGTAGCACACCTACAGTGGGTAGTGCTGGAAACATTTGGAGTAGTAGTGAACCTACAGGACATTTGCCGTATTTATCGTATGACCCTGTAAGCACTTATATGCTTTTTATTTATAATAATCCCTCTAACTATCCGGCTGGAGTATTAGGGTATACAAATTATTCATATTGGAGTCCGCAAGGACAGACAGTAATAGAAAGCACTACAACAAGCAGCAATTCATATACAAAAGATGTAAAAGCTCATGAAAGTGGCAATGTCGCATTTTCATACGAAAGAAGCACAAACACTCAGCCTAGTAGAGTAAAAATAGCAACATTTACTCATGGCTCTACTTCTTTCAACTGGCAGGCAGGTCCATGGAATTTATATTCTGACGCTACAGCAACAACAGTAAGATTGGGCGCAGGTATAGGAAATGGTAGAATGGCGTATGCTGCCTGCATGGACAATTATCAATATTCTACAGCGTTTCCAAGTAACAATATGGGTAAAGCGGGATTGATAAAAATGCCAGCAAGCAATAAAGACGGCACTAATCTTTTAGGGCTAGCTGCTGGTGCTATAGGTGCGGGACAAAGTGGTACAGTTAATATCTGGGGTTCGCGCAACGAGGTACAAACAGGACTAACGGCAGGAAGTGATTATTATGTACAAGGTGATGGAACCATATCGACAGATAGCACATCATCATCAGCAGAATTGATAGGTCAAGCTATATCTACCACACAAATAAACATTCGGGATTATAACAAGTGACAAATCTTAGTGAGCTGTTTCCTGCGGGCGCTGGTAAAGAGGTAGATTTTACAGTCCAGCAAAATAACACGACTACCACTTATGCCGTAACGGTTTCAGGTAGTGATTTTTATATTGATGGCACACAACAGCCAACATTGACACTTACAGAGGGAAGCACTTATAAATTTGACCAAGCAGATAGTACAAACAGCACACACCCTTTAAGGTTTTCTACTACATCAGACGGAACGCATGGCGGTGGAAGCGAGTACACTAGCGGTGTTACTACTAATGGAACGGCAGGTAGTAGCGGCGCATACACACAAATAGTCGTACCTGTAGGTGCTCCAACACTATATTATTATTGCTCTGCACATAGCGGAATGGGTGGCACGTTAAATATAGTGCAGCCAGCTGATAATATTTCACAAAATGGCAAAGCGGTTGTTTTAAATTCTGACGGTACTGTTACAGGCATTAGAGAATATGAGGTAACTGAGGCTTGGCATAACGGCACTCAAATGACAAGTTATGATGTCACTAATGAGGTGCTAGATGTTCAATACAGCCGTT
>Ga0310343_10000445_pt1 | contig 19632 bp, 18 predicted proteins | sample HC15DNA2025_MG_FD_203519 | JGI IMG/M metagenome (GOLD analysis project Ga0310343, IMG submission 203519) | Marine microbial communities from station ALOHA, North Pacific Subtropical Gyre - HC15-DNA-20-25_MG | ecosystem: Environmental > Aquatic > Marine > Oceanic | place: Pacific Ocean: North... | reverse complement strand
AGACAAGGAACAATAATAACTGATTACCTAAACCAAAACAACATTCCTTATAATGATGATATACCTGGAACATTAAAAGATGGACCAACAGCAATGGGTGCAGATTCCGACACAGCTAAATCTACTGATACTTCAGTCGACGATGTTGGGTCAGAAGAAGATCCAGATGTAAAATCCGATGATGCAAAAGGTGAAGCAGTCTACAAAGTTGTTTCTGGATCAGGACAAGGTAGAAATTTTAAAAGCTATGATGCAAATGGTAATGTAATTGACCAAGGTAGAGGTGGTGGGCCTAACTTACCAGATGAAGAAACGTATAAAAAATCAGTAGCTTCTAACAAAGATACAGCTAAAACAACAGATGCTTCAGGTGAAGTAAATGCTGAGACTGTTCCAAAAGCACTAGCCGGTGACCCAGTTGAACAAGCAACTGCTTTAAATGTAGCAATGAAGGGCGAAGGACTACTTGGAAAATTTTCAAGAGCTGTAAGTACAGATGAAGATGCTATTTTTAAAGTATTTCAAAAAATTAATTCACAAGCAGAATATGATGCTGTAGCAAATGCATATAGAAAAAAATATGGTGCAGATTTATATTCAGCAATTAAAGGTGAACTATCACCTAAGGAAGAATTTAAAGGACCAGATGGTCAAGTAATGGGCACTGCCCAAACACTTATATTTGATAAAATAGATAATAAATTTGCAGGTGCACCAAAAGATGCTACACCTACATCTGCTAAAACAGCTGATGCAACTACAACTACTACAACTACAACAACTACAACAACACCTGAGTACACTGTAAAGTCAGGTGATACTTTAGGAAAGATAGCACAAGCAAATAACACTACTGTTGATGCAATAGTTAAAGCTAATCCAGATATAACTAATGCAAATCAAATAAGTGTTAATCAAAAAATTAAAATTCCAGGAGCAACAAGCTCAGCACAGGCAAATCAAGCTAGTGCAGATACTGCTATGGGAGCAAATACTACTACAGCTAACAAAACAGATCAAAAATCAAATGTTGCATCTGTGGAGCCTAGACCAGTTGGAAGTGGTAGAAATGTAAGAGGTTCCCAGTTACGATGGGATAGACAATACAAAAATACACATAATCCAGACGGAACACCAAAAAACGAAAGCAAGGAGTACGATATGACTAAAGTTAACGAAGCGGCTTCTATGAATATATCAATGAGCGGTGATAATGCAGGAGAAGTGTCCGAACTCGTTGCTATACTTAGAAATGCAGGAATGCAAGATGCAAAACCTGTGACACCTGATATGATGCCACCTATGGCAAAAACAATCAGTATGGTTGATGAGCCACATGATCATGGGGAAGCACCATGCGGTGAAGATGTAGACGAAGAATGGGATAACTCACCTGACGAAGAATACAAAGATGATGATTATATAAATCAAGATCTAGCTGGTGGTTTAAATCGTCCTAAACCAAAAGGTGCATTACGAGCTAAGGATCCTGCTATCCACAATGAAGAAGTCCAAAAATATAAAACACAATTAGCCAAAGACCTATTACAAGCATACGGTGAGTAAATGTTTTTACGTGAGCTTATAGAAACCACGGTCAAACCAATTATGCAAAATGGGCGTAAAGTTTATAAGCATGACTATTCAGATTCTGTGTTTCCTAGTGAAAAGGTAGCTAGAGATGATGAAAGAATGAAGAAACCTGTTACCACACAAAAATTACGAACATTTGGTGGTAAAAGTAGCGATGTACAACAATCAAAAAATATGGATATTGACCAAATGAAAGAAAGATTGTTTGGTATAATTCAAGCTATGGATCCAAAAGCTGACATGCGTAAGCTAGAAAGAATTTTTGATAAATTTAATAAAATATTCAAAGGAAATTTAGATTCCATGGATAAAGAGTTAAATAGAAAAGAGCAAGAGCTCGGTATAAGTATTTAAAAAAGTCCCCCTCAGCCAAATAGCGTCTTCGGACGCTATTTTTTTGGTTTTCTTATCATTATTTTTTCCAAAAAAATCTCAAATATATAAATACCCAGTCAAGCACTTGACATCAAATTTTTCTATTAACAATTCGGAAGGAATAAAACACATGAAAATTTTAAAATTTTTATCAGTGGCGGTTCTGTCACTGATGTTCACTATATCAGCTTATGCCGATCCAGTTAAAGTAGGCTTTGTTTATGTAGGACCGACAGGCGATCATGGTTGGACGTATATGCATGATATAGGTCGACAAGCAATAGTAAAAGAGTTAGGCGACCAAGTAGAAACCACTTACGTAGAAAATGTAAAGTACGGACCTGATGCAGAAAGAGTAATGAGGCAGATGGCATTACAAGGCGTTGATATTATATTTGCTACATCTTTTGGATATATGGAATCAATGTTAAACGTTGCAAAAGAATTTCCAGATGTGAAATTTGAACACGCAACAGGATATAAAACTGCTGAAAATATGTCTGTGTACTCTTCAAAGTTTTATGAAGGTAGATATGTACAGGGTGTTATCGCCGGACATATGAGTAAAACAGGGAAAGCTGGCTATATTGCATCTTTTCCTATTCCAGAAGTTATACGTGGCATTAATGCATTTTACCTAGGTGCGTCATCTGTGAATCCAGACTTTGACATCGATGTGGTGTGGGTTAACACATGGTATGATCCAGGTAAAGAAGCAGATGCGGCTAAAGTTTTAATTGCACAAGGGGCTGATATCATAACGCAACACACTGATTCACCAGCGGCTTTACAGGTTGCAGATGCCGCCGGAGTCAAGGCATTCGGACAAGCAAGTGATATGATAATGTTTGCACCTAATACGCAACTAACAGCTATATTAGACTTATGGGGTCCTTACTATGTCGAAAGAGTAAAAGCAGTAATTGATGGTAGTTGGGAAATGCAAGATACCTGGGGTGGAATGGATACTGGAATGGTAGCTATGGCACCTTATACAAATATGCCAGATGATATTAAAAAAATTGCTATGGCATTAGAAAAGGATATCCTTGAAGGAAAATTTGAAATTTTTCCAGGAGCAAGTGTAGGAGATCTACTAGGTATGAGCGAATATGTGGAAGGCATTGACGCTATAAAACCTTAAAAATTTTTAACCAAATAGGCTCTTCGGAGCCTATTTTTTTGGTTAAATATGTGCATGACTAAAAGTTTAGACGGCGTATTAATTAAAAAAGCAAATCAACGCGAATCATTCACAGAAGAACAAATTCAAGATTTATCTAAGTGTATGGATCCTGTTAAAGGATATCTATACTTTAGCGAAAACTTTGCATATATACAACATCCTGTACAAGGTAAACTATTATTTGATCCTTACACATATCAGGAACGCCTATTAGACAGTTATCATAATCATAGATTTAACATCAATATGTTGCCAAGACAAACTGGTAAAACTACATGTGCCGCAATATATCTGTTATGGTATGCTATGTTTAATCCCGATCAAACAATATTAATAGCCGCTCACAAATACACAGGTGCACAAGAAATCATGCAAAGGATAAGATATGGATACGAAATGTGTCCTGATCATATACGTGCAGGAGCAGTAAATTATAATAAAGGATCTATAGAGTTTGAAAATGGAAGTAGGATTGTAAGTGCCACTACAACAGGTAATACAGGTAGAGGTATGTCAATATCTTTATTGTATTGTGACGAGTTTGCATTTGTTAATCCTAGTATAGCAGATGAATTTTGGACATCTATTTCTCCTACTCTAGCGACAGGTGGTCGTGCTATTATTACAAGCACTCCAAATTCAGATGAAGATACATTTTCAACTATATGGAAACAAGCAGAACAAAAATTTGACGAGCACGGCAATGAAAGCACTGTTGGAATAAATGGCTTCCACAGCTTTACATGTAACTGGGATGAACATCCTGATAGGGATGAACAATGGAGAGATGCTGAAATCGGACGTATCGGAGAAGAAAGATTTAGACGTGAGTATGGTTGTGAATTTTTGGTATTTGACGAAACTTTAATAAGCAGTATACATTTAGCTAGTATGGAAGCTGGCGAAGTTCTAATGAATATGGGCCAAACAAGGTGGTATACTAATATTAAGAAAGATTCAACATATGTAGTAGGTTTAGATCCTGCAATGGGTACTGGTGGAGATTTTGCGGCAATACAAGTATTTGAATTACCTGCTTATAAACAAGTTGGCGAATGGCGACATAATACAACACCTATTCCTGGACAAGTAAGGGTATTAAAAGATATTTGTGATTACATACAAGGTAAAACACAAACACCAAACACCATATATTGGAGTGTAGAAAATAATAGTATAGGTGAAGCGGCTCTATTAGTAATAAATGATTATGGTGAAGAAAATATTCCTGGAATGTTTGTAAGCGAACCTATACGCAAAGGTCATGTAAGAAAATTTAGAAAGGGATTTAATACCACACATTCAACTAAAATTAGTGCTTGTGCCAAAATGAAAACACTTATAGAGAATGATAAAATGGAAATATTTTCTGCTCCTTTGATATCTGAATTAAAAGCATTTGTAGCAACAGGATCTAGTTTTAAAGCAAAGACAGGGGAAACTGATGATTTGGTATCTGCACTACTTTTAGTAATAAGAATAATGAATGTTCTACGTGATTGGGATCCTAGAATATATAATACTTTTAAAAGTATGGATACACAAGAAGATTATACACCACCAATGCCCATCTTCGTTAGCACCAACTATTGATAAATACTTATATGAAAAACCTTGAAGTCATAAGCGAAGAATTATTTAATAAAGTTAGAGGGCGTTTTCCCACCGTTACTATAGGTAATAGTGAAGGCGTTGTTACTAATGAGCCAAAAGAGGCTAGATTTTTTGATTTTGATTTCAAAGAAGGTGCAAAATCTTTAGGCAAAGTAAGTTTAAGTCTTGATGAAAAAAGCATAAGTGTTCTATACAGTAACAATTTTGTTGAAGGACAAGATGCTATTACTAAAAGAAAATGGTATGATTTTTTAAAAGAACTTAGATATTTTGCCAAAAAAAGATTATTAAACTTTGACACCAGAGACATTACTAAAAGTAATTTAGATAAAAGAGACTACAAATTTTTAGCACAAAATAAATCCGGAGAGGAAACAATGACCGAATCAACTTTGTATGGAACAAGCAGATCTAGCTATCAGGACATAGGCACTGCAAGAGTGGCTTTGAAACATAGCAAAGCTGTCAATACTGAACTTGCAAGTGGACGAACTCAACACGTTGAGTCTATATACATAGAAAGTTCAGAAGGAGAAAGATTTAAATATCCGTTTAAACATCTTAACGGAGCAAGGGCAATGGCAAGACACGTTGCTGAAGGCGGAAAAGTTTATGATGACTTTGGTAAACATATTACAGGTTTATCAGAAGAGTTGTACAAATTAAAAAAATTTAAAAGCTATATGAACCGATCAGGTGTGATGGCAGAGGGATTAGCACAATATATGGACATAATCAACAGTAGAGTAAATTCGGTCAAAAAAACTGTTGAGTCTTTGCAAAAAACTAAACCTTACAAAGAAATGCTAGAAAATTTTGAAGTTAAAGAAAAGAAAGAGGTTCCTCAAGATGTTGCAGAAAATTGGATTGATCAACTTACTATAAAACAATTTAATGAAGAGTTGAAAGATGTATTTCCATACATATACAATCTTGTGAATGAAGAAACACAAGTTGAAGAATTAGGTCCTGAAGATATTGACAATGCAGTTGAAAGTCAAGAAGATCATGATAAAGAAATACATGACGATTTTAATACTTTCGAAGAATGGGCAGAAGAAACAGTTGATTCAGCATTAGAAGAAAATGAACAAAGATGTTGTGGCGACTGCGGTTGCATTGAATATAGAGCAGATCCAAAATGTCACTGTCAAAACGATAGCAGTGATCATAGTGGACCACATTGGATACCAATTAGTCAATATCATCAACAAATGGAAGGTGTAAAAACACCAGGAGACAGTCATTACAATAAAGAACGTGCAATGGAATTGTTAAAGAAAAAAGGCATATCAAATCCTTCATATGGAGAATTAATGGCCGCTATTAAACAGATAGAAATGGGCGAAAATTTAGACGAAGAATCAAGAATGAGAATGGCTGATTTAGCTGATATAGATAAAGCATGGCCTAAAATATCTCAACTAAAAATGAAGTTGCATGATCAAGGTATGGAGCCTGAAGATGCACAAGATGCCGCGGCAGAAAAATTAGGATATGATCCTGAAATGGTTGATCATTATCTCCAATACAAATTTGGAGAAGATGATACAGACGAAGGTAACAAATTCACAATGGCGTTGAAAAAAGCAAAAGACAACGACGATGATGAGATGGATGTAGATGGCAAAAAGATTCCAGTTACAGAATTTATTCTTTCTATGTATGATAGAGAAAATGGACAGTTTCCAAAAGGTGAAACAGCGGTGCTAACAGCAGTTGAAAAAGACTACGGTGAGCAGTATATTGCACCTGCCAAGCAATTCATAGAAGCTATACATGCAAAGTTTGAAGAGTTTCACGGTTACAAGGATCCGGAAATAATGGACAATCAGGCACCAGAAGAGCTTGAAGATATCAGACATCTCGCAGGAATATAAAAAAAATTCAAGAATTTAGCAGAAAAAGGTTGACTTCTGCTATATAATTGTGTAGTATGTATAATATGTGCTACACAAACAGGCACAAAGCTAAGGCAATTTATAAAGGAGGCATATTATGGCATCATTAGCTGAAATTAGAGCAAAGCTCAAAGAGCAAGAGTCACGTACAGGTGGCAATTCAACAGGCGGCGGCGACAACGCAATTTACCCATTCTGGAATATAAAAGAAGGTGAGAGTGCAACACTCCGTTTCCTTCCTGATGGAGACGAATCAAATACGTTCTTTTGGAAAGAGCGTCTTATGATTAAACTTCCATTTTCTGGAATCAAAGGACAGACTGACAGTCGTCCTGTTCAAGTACAAGTTCCTTGTATGGAAATGTACGGAGACAACTGTTCAATTCTTAACGAAGTTAGGGGTTGGTTTAAAGATCCAAGTCTTGAAGATATGGGTCGTAAGTATTGGAAAAAGCGTTCTTATCTTTTCCAAGGATTTGTAGTAGAAAATCCTTTAACTGAGGATACTACTCCTGAAAATCCAATTAGACGTTTTATAATTGGTCCACAAATCTTCCAAATCATTAAACAGGCTCTTATGGATCCTGATATGGAAGAACTTCCAACAGATTACACTAATGGTGTAGACTTTAGATTAAACAAAACATCTAAGGGCGGTTATGCAGACTATTCTACATCTAATTGGGCTCGTAGAGAGCGTCCATTAGGTGATTCAGAAATGAATGCAGTAAACACTAACGGATTGTTTAATCTAAATGATTTCCTTCCTAAAAAACCAAGTGAAGTTGAAATTAAAGTAATGCAGGAGATGTTCGAAGCATCAGTTGACGGACAACCATATGATGAAGATAAATTTAGTCAATATTTTCGTCCAGCTGGCATGAGTGCTAGAACTGGTGATCCTAATACTGCTTCAACTAATGGAACTGCTACTTCAATGACTGAAGAAGCAAAACCTAAAGCAGTAGATGAAACTACAACAACTGCAACGACTGAAACTGTAGAAGTAAAAGAACCAGTAGCTGAAGAAACTAAAGCTAGTGGTGACGCTACAGATATTCTTGCAATGATCAGAGCAAGACAAAGTCAATAAACTAATAAGCCCAGTGCGAAATCGGAATAGAGATTCACGGTTTACCTGTCAACATTCTAAAAGCACTGGGTTACTTTAAGAAGGAGAGATACACATATGGCGAAAGCATTTGATCCAACAAAGTTTAGAACACAACTAACGAAATCAATCACAGGCATGAGTGCAGGATTCAATGATCCAACTGATTGGATTTCTACAGGTAACTATGCACTCAACTATCTTGTATCAGGAGATTTTCATAAAGGCGTTCCGCTAGGCAAAGTAACAGTGTTTGCAGGTGAATCTGGTGCTGGTAAATCTTACATATGTGCAGGTAACATTGTTAAAGCCGCACAGGATCAAGGTATATTTGTTGTACTAATTGATTCTGAAAATGCACTTGACGAAGCATGGTTACATGCACTTGATGTTGATACGAGTGAAAGTAAACTTCTTAAGCTGAATATGTCTATGATTGATGATGTAGCAAAAACAATATCAACTTTCATGGCAGACTACAAAGCAATGGAAGAAGATGAACGACCTAAAGTATTGTTTGTAATTGATAGTTTAGGTATGCTACTTACACCTACAGATGTTGATCAGTTTAATAAAGGTGATATGAAAGGCGATATGGGTCGTAAGCCTAAAGCCCTTACATCACTAGTACGTAATACTGTAAACATGATTGGTTCGCATAACGTAGGACTTGTATGTACTAACCATACATATGCATCGCAAGATATGTTTGACCCAGACGATAAGATATCGGGCGGACAAGGTTTTATCTATGCATCATCTATTGTAGTTGCAATGAAAAAATTAAAACTAAAAGAAGATGAAGCAGGTAATAAGATTAGCGAAGTACGTGGTATTAGAGCAGGTTGTAAGGTTATGAAAACAAGATATGCAAAACCTTTTGAAGGTGTGCAGGTTAAGATTCCTTACGAAACTGGCATGGATCCGTACAGTGGACTTGTTGATATGTTTGAAAAACAAGGACTACTTGTAAAAGACGGCAACAGACTCAAGTACATAAACTCTGCAGGAGAAGAAACTAAAGAGTATAGAAAAAATTGGACTGGAGAATTGTTAGATAAAGTAATGAAAGATTACGCCGAAAAAGATACTTCTGTGGTAAATATCCCTGATAGTGAACCGCAGGAGGACTAATAATGGAAGAATCGCAAATAGTCGATATCTGGACCGTGTTTAAAGATAGTATAGATAAAAAAAATATTGAAGTGGTTGCTGAAAGATATGTTGAAGTTTGTGCAGACTTTGGTGCTAACGATGAAGCATTTCGATCTGCATTAGGAAACTGTAATCACTTAGATGATGCAATATCTTACTATCTCGACATGGATAACGAAGATGATTATGATGATCCATGGGACGATGATTAATGGGCTGGTATAGCGAAGTAAGTCGAGATGTAAATAAGATTCCACAAGCAATTCAACACTTTGAATCTGAGTTGATAGATGCTAGAAAGGAAATTAAACTTACAGGTAATCTTGAAAAATCTGCTTCTGCTATGCCAGGCATTGTTGAACACAGATTTAATCAATTACAAGAAATTGAAGCTATTCTTAATTATCTAAATATTGAACTACGCAGACTACGTAGTTCATTTTTCAAAAAATATCTTGAAAATTATCAACGTGCATTAAGCAGTAGAGATGTTGAGAAATATGTAGACGGCGAAGCTGACGTAGTCGACTATGAAAAGATTATAAACGAGTTTGCACTGCTACGTAATAAATGGTTAGGAGTCTTAAAAGCATTGGACCAAAAGCAATGGCAGATAACTAATATTACAAAGTTAAGAGTAGCAGGTATGGAAGATGCAACCTTGTAATATTTTAATTGGATGTGATCAAAGCTATTATGAACAGTGGGCAATCAACCTAATTAAAAGCATACGACATTTTAATCCCTTTGTACAATGCCATGTTCATATAGTAAACCCTGGCAACTACCAAAAAATTCCTAACGTAGAATATACTACTGAGAATATTAATTTTCCAAACGAAGATGTACGTATAGGTTATTTACAATCAGTTAGATTTTTAAAGGTAGCTGAAAAATTTTCTGATAAAGATCTTGTAATGACATTAGATGCGGACACTATTTGCACTAGATCTTTTACCCCTAATGATTTTATTCAAACTGCAAATAAAATTACATGTCTAAGACATTTGAAAGACCATCATTGGTTGGCAGGAATGGTAACGTTTGGACAAAAAGGATTCAAAAAACAATTTAGAAAACTTTTAATGGAGAAACCAATTGAAGATTGGAAGCCATTTCATGACCAAGAAGTATTAGATACTTTATCAACGAAATACAAATTTAATGAACAACCTCGTACTTTATTTTGGATGAGTATTGGAAAGAATGGGAATAGCAGTGTGTTTCTCACACTTAAAGGCAACCAAAAAACAAAAGATAAGTATTTAAAAATATACAATAGTTTTATTGTATAGAAGGAAAATTTATGCCAAGAAGTAGTAATGAAGGTAAAGCTCAAATAAAAGGTTGGGTGGAACAAGTCCATATTAAACATAAAAAAATTGTAGATGTAGCTACAGGACAAGGTACATACAAGGATATGTTTAGTGACTTAGAAGTGTTTAAAGATTGTGTATGGCACGGTATTGAAATATGGCCTAGGTGGATTAGAAAATTCAATCTTAAAGAAAAATACAATTATTTGTACGAAGCAGATGTAAGAACTTTTGATTATGCAAGTAAAGGTCCTTTTGATGTTGCATTTGTAGGTGACGTGTTAGAACATATGACTAAAGAAGAGTCTATTGCTTTAGTTGACAAATTACTGACATCTGTAGATACAATATTTGTTAGCATTCCTATAGTGTATATGCCGCAAGGTGCTGATGGTGGTAATCCATATGAGGTGCATGTAAAGCCAGATTGGTCCCATGAAGAGGTACTAGAAACTTTTCCATTTATAAGAGAATCTTGGGCAGGTAAAAAGATAGGCGTATACAAGATTTCAAAAACATAGCCTCACTAAAAAATTACAAATAAGTATTAACATGACTGCATATCTTAATACTATTGTCTTGGTTACAGGTGGTTTTGATCCTATACATTCTGGGCACATCAGTCTATTTAATGAAGCAAAAAAATTAGGCAACAAACTTATTGTTGGTGTAAACTCTGATAATTGGTTGACACGTAAGAAAGGCCAACCCTTTATGCCGATGAGCGAGCGTAGGCTTATCCTTGAAAATATTTCTGTAGTAGATGACGTAATTGAATTTGATGATTCAGATGATACTGCTATTAGTGCTATAGAAAAAGTTTGGGAAATGGTAAATTATGATCAAGACACACAGTTAATTTTTGCCAATGGGGGAGATAGGAAAAAAGGAAGCGTGCCTGAAGAATCGTTTTATTATGATGACGGCAATTCAGATAGTTTGTTATTTAAAAACACATCTTTTGCTTATTCGGTAGGCGGAGATACAAAAGCAAATTCGTCTAGTTGGATTTTACAAGAATGGAAAGAACCTAAGACTGAACGTCAATGGGGATATTATCGAGTCTTACACCAAAATGGTGCTGAAGTCAAAGTCAAAGAATTAACAGTTGATCCTGGTAAAAGACTAAGTATGCAGAGACATGAACAAAGAGCAGAACATTGGTTTGTAGCAGAAGGAATTGCTACTGTATACGGATTAGATGTTGCTACAGACATAACTAAGGTAACATATGAGCGTCATAAATCTTTACACATTAGGAAAGGTGAATGGCACATGTTAGCTAATGAAACAAACAAGCCGTTAAAAGTTGTAGAAATACAATACGGTGAGAATTGCGTGGAGGAAGACATTGAGCGGAAACTTTGAAAAAGGAGAATCATTTCCTTCTTTAATGAAGATATTTGTAGGATATGACAGTAGAGAAGATATAGCTTTTAAGACTTGTAAGCAAAGTATTTTAGATGCATCTAAGTACCCAAATAGTGTAGAAGTAATACCATTAAAAATAAATGACTTGAGAAAGACAGGAATATATGAAAGAGAAGAAGATAAATTAGGTTCAACAGAATTTACATTTACACGTTTTTTAGTGCCTCATTTGATGGATTATAAAGGTTGGGCAGTATTCTGTGATTGTGATTTTATATTTAGAGAAGACGTTAAAACTTTATTCCAAATGGCTGACCCGCGTTATGCAGTTATGTGTGTAAAACATGACTACAAACCTAATGCAGGAACCAAAATGGATGGCAAAGAACAACATCATTATCCTAGAAAGAATTGGTCTAGCATGGTTTTATGGAATTGTGGTCACGAATCAAATAAAATTATTACAAAAGATTTAGTTAATGATAAAGAAAAGACTGGCGCATACTTTCATAGATTTAGTTGGTTGAAAGATGATGAAATTGGAGAGATAAGTCATATATGGAATTGGCTAGTTGGTTGGTATAAAGAACCAGAGGATGGTACACCTTGTGCAATACATTACACAGAAGGAGGACCTTGGTTCAAAAATTATGCAAGATGCGAATACTCAGGAGACTGGTATATTGCACGAGACAGTTATCAAAAACAAAAAGGTGATAATGAAAAACATAAACTTACGCCCAAGACATGGAACCTAAATGAAGAAAAAGAAGACATTCTAAAATCTGTTTTAAATTATATGGTTGACCCACAAGCTAAGTATTATACAGATAATACTTGGAATAACATAACAGAAAGAGTACAAAAATTGATGGGAAAAGTTGTTGCAATAGATACTAGCGAAGCGAATTTTGCCGCTAAAGGTTTAGTGTACGATCCAATCTTAGAAAACTTTGTTATGGGTAGTAACGGAACAATAGATGAATACTCTGCCCATAGAGATGATGATGCACCATTAGTTATGCGTGGCGTAGGTGGAGGTAGTAGAAAAGCCATTGTCAGATGTTGGGATAGCGGTCGTACTTTTTATACAATAGATACAGGATACTTTGGAAATTTTAAAAATAAATGGCTACATAGAGTAACAAAAAATAATTTACAATATACTGGACCAATTATAGATCGTCCAATGGATCGTGCTAAAAAACACGGATATAGATATAGAAAGTTTGTTCCTGGTCGGAAAATTTTACTTTGTCCACCTAGCGATAAAGTAATGAACTTATTTAAACAACCAACTCCAGAACAATGGGTTGAAAACGTAAAAGCAGAATTAAAAAAATATACTGATAGACCTATAGAAGTTAGATTAAAACCAAACAGAAGTGAACGAGTAAGTACAAATACTATCCAAGCGGCACTTAATGATGATGTCCATTGTTTAATTACATACAATAGTATTGCGGCTGTAGAAGCACTAATGGAAGGCAAGCCTGCTATTGTATTAGGCAGTAACGCGGCATCTACAATAGCTGAAACTAAACTGCATAGAATTGAACACTTAGAACTTCCGGGTAGGGAAGAAGTAGAGGCTTTCTTTGCACATTTGGCATACTGCCAATTTGACGTAAATGAATTAAGATCAGGTTTTGCTTGGAGGACTGTAAATGAAATTGCAAGTGGTAAGTTACCACAGTGGAATTCCAAAAATAAATAGAAGCCAAGAAAAGTTTGACATACTTTTCAATTATATTGCAGGTGTAAATGCAAAAGGCGATACAGGAATAAATCACACAGGCTTTAATCTAATCGACTGCGATGTTGCAGTAATGCAAGGGTTTGTACACGAATTCAGTAGAAATCTACCTCATTTAAATTTACGAAAAAACATTTTACAAAACCAAAAACTAAAGGGCAAAAGAACTTTAATTACTGATAGTAATTTGTTTTTATACCATATACCTAGCAACCAACCACATCATTACCTAAGATATAGTTTTGACGGAGTATTTAGAAAAACAGGATTTTATTTTGATAAAGATGTAAATCCTAAACGTTGGCAAAGCATAAAAACTAATTTAGGTTTACAAGAAAAACCATATAGAACATCAGGGGATCATATATTAATTTGCTTACAACGTAATGGCGGTTGGAGTATGAAAAACTATGATGTCATGCAGTTCTGTCACGACACAATTAGTAGATTAAGACAGTATACTGATAGACCAATTGTTGTAAGAGGACACCCAGGAGATAAAAAATCGCCATTCTATGTTAAATTAAATTTACCTAATGTTAGAGTCTCACAGCCAGGAACAACAATACAACAAGACTTGGCTAATGCTTGGGCAACAGTCATATACAACAGTAGTCCTGGAGTTGCAAGTCTGATAGAAGGCGTTCCTGTGTTTCAATTAGATGCGGATCCAGATTATAGTATGTATAGCGAAGTTGCAAATTTTTTCTTAGAAAATATTGAAAATCCTACGCTACATGATAGGCAGGATTGGTTAGAAAAAATTAGTATGAGTCATTGGAACTTTGCAGAACTTAAGAGCGGAGAAGCATGGGACTTTATGCGGAATTACGTATAATAGCCCAACGCTTGTAGCATTGTATTTGCTTACCTTGTTGTGATAATTGATCTAAAAAAATATTAACATCATTTGCATTGTTTTTATTAACTGCGTCATCAAATACAACTAATCTACTGTTTTTAATTTTACTGTAATCATGTTTAACAGTATGATAACTATGGCCGCCATCTAAGTACACAAAGTCATATGTAAAATTTATTAACGTATCAGTTGTAAATCCTTCATATAAGAAATAGTCAAAATTATTGTAATCTTTTTTTATTTTATCTAATTTTTTAATTACAAGTTGTTTAGATGCACCACCTTTTCCGTTATATTCTTGCCTATTAAATTTTAAATTATTTCTTGCATAATCAAATACATCATAACCGTGATATACTAAATCATTATTTTTTTCTAGTAAATGCAAAATCATTTGCACAGCAGTATTGCCTTTGTGTGTACCTATTTCACAAAGATTTTTTATTTCAACTTCATCTAAGAATTGTTTGAAGTCATCAAAAATCCATGGTTTCATTAGTTCCAATATGCCTCGGATCTATTCACCATTATGTCTTTTTGTCTACTTCTGCCTTCATTCTTACGTACACCTTTCATATGGTCTAACCAAGTACCTAAAACTCCATTTATCAAAGGATGACCACCGCCACCTGTCTTAGCTTCTTTCAAGTACATTTCTGCACTATAATCTAAAACTTCTGGATAGTAATCTTTCATAGCATTTAAAATACTACCAAACACAAAACTATCATGCCATTCTTCCATTTTAAAAATTCCATCCTCTGCATCTTCATACACACGTTCGAACTCTTTTAAAAAGTCCTGGCAAATAGTATCTTTCAAGTTAAGTCCATAGAAGCCACACTCTGGCCAAGTTTGTGAACCTTTTCCTCTACCAACATATGTTATCCAAACATTATCTGGTAACTGTTGTTTAAAGTCTGCATAAGACCAATCACTATGTACAAAAGTATCAGCATCCATCCAAACACACCAGTCTTTGCTTCTACGACATGCATCAAATACTGCATATGTTTTATTAGCAAAACGTATTGCGTCCCATTTAAATTTTTTATGGTGATCTTTTGGTCTACGAATACGTATATGTTCAGGAGGTATACCATTAGCCCTTGGATCATTTTTCCATCGTGCTTTAAATGCATTTAGTTGTGGAAGTGCATCTCTTGCATTTATAATTGTTATTTGTTCTTGGTCTGGATTGACAGGATTACAATCTTCTGCATAGACTAATAATTTTATTTTTTTATCTACTCTTTGTGCAAAAGAATTTAAAAATCTTTGTCCGTATTGGTCCAACCCCGGTTTATGAAAAGTTGTAACCACAGTTATGTCTGACATTTTTTATTCCTTGTAAATATGCTACAAGGTATTTAATGATGAAATTCAGTTTATGGACCAATTATGGTGCTCTAAATAGTAAACCAGTATTTGACGCCTTTGCTTATAGTTGTTTAGATGCCGGACACACTGTTGGGTACAACGATAAGAATGCAGATGTAGATGTTATATGGAGTGTATTGTGGCATGGTAGAATGGCTAGCAACAGAACCATTTGGGAACAAGCACAACAAAACAAAAAACCAATTATCGTATTAGAAGTAGGCGGACTACAAAGAAACACTACATGGAAAGTAGGACTTAACGGAATAAACAGAGATGCCTACTTTGGACCTAAAGGCAATGATGATACACGGGCAAAGAAGTTAGGTTTAACCTGCAAACCTTGGAAAGATAATGAAAACGGTCCTATTGTAATTGCTTGTCAACATGCATATAGTCATCAATGGAAAAATAAAAAACCTATTCCTACTTGGGTATATGATACTGCTATAGAGATTAGAGATTATACAGATAGGCAAATTATTATTAGACCACACCCTAGATGTCGTATTCATGGCGTAGAACACTATGTTAAAGATGTTGTTTTACAATATCCTAAGAAGCTAGTAGGCACATATGACGACTTTGATTTCTATGTAGATGATGCATATGCTATAGTAAACTGGAGCAGTAACCCTGCTACACACGCAATTATGAACGGTATTCCAGCATTTGTAGGACCATCAAGTCTAGCATATGATGTTGCAAATATAGATTTAAAGGATATTAACAATCCTATAAAACCAGATCGGACACAATGGCTTAATGACCTAGCTCATACCGAATGGACCGTGGAAGAAATAAAACAAGGTATTCCATTAAAGTCATTGACTTCTTGTCTGTAATCCGCTATAATATAAACATGTACGTAGAAGATTATTTAGAAATTTTATCTAGTATTCATGATAACTCTCATAAAGAAGGGTTTAAGATACTACCTGAAGATCAAAGTTTGATGTTCAGTTTAGCAAGACAAACATTTAGAGGCACACCATTAACTGATAGACAACTTGAATTATCTCAAAAAAAATTAATTGAATATAAGGCACAGTTTTTAGAAAAAGGCTATAACAATTTTGATACAGACATCACCTCTCTTAGAATGCCTTTAAGAGAAATTGATAGATCTAAAACAATTACTTTTGTAAAGAGGAAAGCAAAAAATATATTTCTAGCACACACTAAAGATGAAGAAGTAATAGAACTTGCTATCAAATTTCCTTTTAGCAAAAAAATGATAAAGCATATAGAATTTTTACAATCATTATCAGGACGAGACTACGATAAAAGAGCTAAAACACATTATTTAAATCCTACTCCAGATGTAATATTTAAAGTTGTAGACCGACTGATACAAAGTAATTTTGATATAGCTTCAGATGTGAAAGAAATATATATGAAAATAAAAGATATGAACGATAATCAAGAAGATTACGCTCCTGGTGTATATGGATTTAAATTAAAAAACTTACATCATAAAGCCTATGACTATGCAGTTAGTTCTATTGGAGAGCCTACAAAAGATAACTTAGTTTTGTACAAAGATAGAGAAAATACATTAGGATTGAAATATTTTGATGAAGTAGAATTACAACAAAGTGTAATGAATTTACAACCTTTAACAAAAAGATTGTTGCAACGTGATTCTAAAGAAGTACTGATTGACTCTAGTGAATTTACATTTAATAATGTTGTTGAAACTATTTTAGAATTGTATAGAATACCTATATTAATGATCATTCCAGACTCAGAACCTTTAGATTTTTTATCTAGTACATTCCAATCATTTCGGAACATTATTGCTAACGAAGACATATCTGTTTTGTTTAGACAAGAAAATAAAAATGCAGATGGTAGAGAATTTAACAAATATGTAAAGTCTAATTTTTTAAATAATCCTATTGACAACAATACCAAAATAGTGTATATTAATAATAATAAACTACCTAAGCCATTAGTGCAAAGTGGGTGGCTACCTGAGGTTGCTATACGAGTTCGAGCACATAGATTGAACAGAAATATAGCAACATATTTGAATATTACTGATTTAGTAATACATTATGATGATATTGAAACACCTTGGGGCAAACAGAAGATTTGTAAAATATAATGGGAACGTGTAAACTAGTAATAGAAGATGAAGTAAACATCAAACTAGAAGGACTAGAAGTTGACATACGGAGAAAGCTCTCTAACGCTCTTAAGTTCGAAGTGCCATATGCTCGTTATATGCCACAGTATAAACTAGGACGCTGGGATGGTAAAGTTGCTTTCTTTGGTCTCGGCGGGACTGGGTATGTTAATCATCTTGATACTATTACTAAAGTTTTACATAAACAAGGAATTGAAATAGCAGATATTGAAGATCGAAGACATACTATTGATTTATCATTTGATACAATTACAGCAGATTATTGGGGAGATAAAACATGGCCAAAGGGACATCCTGCTGAGGGTGAAAAGATCCGTTTGCGTGATTATCAAGTAGAGGTAATCAATAACTTCTTAGAAAATCCTCAATCATTACAAGAAGTCGCAACCGGAGCCGGTAAAACTATTATTACCGCCACTTTAAGCAACTTGACAGAAACGTACGGACGTAGTCTGGTAATTGTTCCAAATAAAAGTCTAGTCACGCAGACCGAGGAAGATTATATCAACTGTGGGTTGGACGTAGGTGTTTACTTTGGTGATAGAAAAGAACTAGGCAAGACTCATACTATATGCACATGGCAGTCATTGAACATCTTAGATAAAAAATTTAAAGATGGGAGTGCAGTATTGAGTCTTGCAGAGTTCTTAGAAGATGTTAGTACAATAATTATTGACGAAGTGCATCAAGCAAAAGCAGAAGTTTTAAAAAAATTATTAACACAGAATTTGCGTAATGCTCCTATAAGATGGGGATTAACAGGAACAATACCAAAAGAATCATTTGAATTTGAAAGTATACATGCAAGTATTGGACCAGTAATTGGACAGGTTACAGCAAAAGAGTTACAAGATAAAGGAGTTTTATCAAATTGTCATGTAAATATAATACAGATGATAGACACTGTTGTACACAGAGATTATCAGTCTGAATTAAAATATCTAGTTACTAATGACAGTAGACTGGAATACATGGCATCTGTTCTTAATAAAATTAAAGGATCTGGTAATACTCTGATATTAGTAGATAGAATATCAGCAGGCGAAAAATTACAAAAACTTATTCCAGGCTCATCATTTGTGAAAGGCGATGTCAAATTAAAAGACAGAAAGGAAGCCTATGACGAAATTAACGAAGGTACTAACCACGTGGTTATCGCAACCTACGGAGTTGCGGCGGTGGGAATTAATATTCCACGTATTTTTAATCTCGTGCTTATTGAGCCTGGTAAGTCGTTTGTTCGTGTAATACAATCAATCGGAAGAGGCGTAAGAAAGGCAAAGGATAAAGACTTCGTACAAATTTGGGATCTTACAAGCACTTGTAAGTTTGCGAAGCGGCACCTTACACAACGTAAAAAGTTTTATAAGGAAGCACAATACCCATTCACTATAGAAAAGGTAGATTGGTTATGAGAATATTAACATTAGACAATGTAAGTTATAACCTTAACAATTTGCCGGACGAGCTTGAAGAAGATTTAAGATTCAGTGTCTTAGATAATTCAGATATTGATAACCCTGACTTCTTTTTTATTCCTTTGATATTTTTAGAAAGTTTTAGTTCTCCGGCAATAGTAATGGATATAGCAGGTAACGAAGTTATGATGCCGGTAGATTGGCACATGGCTGTAGGCGACAGTAACACAGGCAATGACTTAGAAATACTTCCGTTAACAAGTTTAAATGATAGAGGATTTGAAGCATTTTTATTCAATCCTCTTAAAAGTTATCAAGCAAATTATTCGGAAGTAAAAATAGTAAATTTTTATAATGATGTAAAATGGTATTTTCCTAAAATGAAAAATGGACAATTATTAAGTGTACCAATATCAGAAGGAGAAAATCCAAAATGTGCATT
>Ga0310343_10000443_pt1 | contig 19659 bp, 7 predicted proteins | sample HC15DNA2025_MG_FD_203519 | JGI IMG/M metagenome (GOLD analysis project Ga0310343, IMG submission 203519) | Marine microbial communities from station ALOHA, North Pacific Subtropical Gyre - HC15-DNA-20-25_MG | ecosystem: Environmental > Aquatic > Marine > Oceanic | place: Pacific Ocean: North... | reverse complement strand
CACCCCTTTCTGCGGTGCCTCCACCACTTCATAGCTCAGGCTATCTCCATCCACATCCTGTGCCCCAAGGACCACGCTCACCGCAAGGTCTTCCTGAGTCTCAACACTCCCGGACTGAACCGTCGGTGCATCGTTCTGGGGAGCAATGGTCAATGTCACCGTGGCAGCTACTGAATCAGCCAATCCGTCGTTGACTTGATAGGCGAAGCTGTCACTGCCATGAAAATTAGCTACCGGAACATACACCAAATGTGGCGGTGTACCGTTGAGATCACCGTGGGCAGGTTGGCTTGTGACAATATAACTAAGCACATCTCCATCCGCATCCTCTGCTGAAAGTCTCACGCTGGATGGAAGATCTTCATACGTCTCAATGGCCAATGGAGCAACGACTGGAGCGTCGTTGATTCCATTTATGACTAGTTTAATAACAGCATCCTCACTTGTGGCAACACCGTCAGATACCGAGTATGTAAATTGATCATTCCCTGAGAAATTCGCCAATGGGACATATCGCACGGTGGGAGGAGACCCGATCAATTGGCCATTTGTGGCGCTACTTTCGATACGATAGGAAAGAAGGTTGCCATCCAATTTCTGATCGCCGAGGATAATGTCAGCAGTGGCATCCTCTCCCATAGCAACGGTCTGATTATCAGCCTTGGGAGTCTGCAAATAGAAAAAAGAGTATCCGGTGCCATGTGTGTAAGTGCCTGAAGATTGTTGGACACCTTGAGTGGCTTCTCCAACTGCCACTAAAGTCTGGTAGCTTGCCCCGGTGGCAAAACCTCCGTGGGCACTAGACGACGGCTTGTGTGAATAGGACTCAGCGGAGATTACAAGACTGCAGCATAAGTATATCCATCCAGCGAACGCGCACGGGCTAAGACGATTCGAATTCATGCGGCAAGCCGTTACCGACAATATCAACAATCACTGAACGATCAGTTTATAAGTTGCATTGCCTTGTTGTGTTCGAGGCAGCTGAATTTGCAACATGCGAGTTATCGGGATAAAAACTCCATCGAAAGAACCCTCTTCCCCCGCCAACTCAAAAGAGACTTCTTCCCACTCCACTAAATCTTCCGAACGCATCAGAGTGTAGGAACGCCCAGTGACTCCTAAAAATTCGAAAATCATTTCATTATCGCCTAACTCTTTAAAAACAAGTCGTAACCCATCATTTTCGTCGAAGGCATAGGTCCCAGCATGATATTCTTCCAAATTGGTCAAACCATCTCCATCACTATCATCATCTCCATTGATATTTTCTAGACTGCCCGCTAATTGCATCAAGGCCCTTTCCCAGGCGTCAGGCAAACCATCTCCATCACTATCTTCTCCGAGAGTAAGATCCAGCCGGGTTGTCTCGCTTGGCTTCCCTAGTTCCATTGAAAGCCCCCTGATCTCAATGGGGTGATAGATTTGACCATTGGCGACGACCTCTATCGTAAATGGTGCTTTTGTGATTTGTGCATAACGCGTATACGGAACGGCGGTAGTCCCACTATCCATAGGAATAATGAGTCGATAGTTGTTACCTCGTCCATCGGTCGGAAAGGTCTTTGCCTTGAGTCGCACCCCAGCCTGAGTCGTCATCTCAATATCAACCCCCGGACCTGCAATGGGATTACCCAATTCATCCCTCACCAAACCCTCGATGATGTGATGTGGCGCGGGCGGAAACGCACTGGCTTGGTAGGCCGATAAGAATCCAAGCGCAATACTTATCCATGTAAAAAAATTCTTGAGAATCATAATTTTTCTAATTTCCTGAGTAGGAATATGTTTTAAAATGCAATTTTATATCATTAACAGAACGAATAAAGCGATCGATGCCTTCGTCGCCATCGTTGAGCAGTGATCTTCCCGGAATCACCAACTTCCATCGATTATTCCACACCGAACGCCCAATGAGTCGATTGTTAGTATAATTATCCATTGAAATATTGAGCTTTTGAAAGGCATCAATTGTCGATACGGCACGGAAAGCTTGATGTTTTCGTATAGCAAACAAGTCTTCACTCAAGGAGTCACTCGACTGCCAATACTTCTTGGAGCTGAAATCAGAAGCCCCAATATTGAACGGAAGAGGGATGCTCACATCGGCAATGTTCCATGATCGAATAGCGGAAGCGTCTCCCAAAGGCGGCGTGCGCATAAAATCCTGCCCAACGGGTATTAAGTAGATATATGGGGTTGCCGCCAATCCATTCGGATCCATAAAACTGACCCCTAAACCTGGAGATTGAGCGCCTATAGTCTGAACCACTCCGCTATTGGCCAGGGGATCATTGACCCCAATATAACCCTCGAAGGCAACGCCCACTCCAAAGACCTTGTTGGCAAAGGAGCTCGTGGAAAAAGTATTGTCTCCAGGCGCCAGAAAATGACCGAACAGATTATGCCCTTCCTTAACCATGGTTGAAAAATCCAACACGATACCTGGCACTGGCAAATCATCTTCACCTTGAATCTGCATACAATAGCGAGCAACATCGCTATCCGATCTTAAGTCGCTGATCACGCCTCTCCTGAGGACATCTGTCCAATTGGAATCACCTGTTTCATCTGGGTAAATGCGGTATCTTTCGGTGCGCAAGGAGACTGTAGTACCGTAAGTATCTGGATTATTGATACCTAAACGCCCTTTCAGCACCGACCAATCAGCGTCCATTTCAGCTAACACACTGGAGAGTCCTGGATCGCCCGTATCACTGGATGCAAACTGTGGTTGACCGTTTTCAAAGAGGCCGAGAGCCCGTGAGTTGATAATCCTCTCCACAAAAGCCTGCCCTTCTTCAGAACCCAAAAGACCCGTTTCATAATCGTACGCCTTGGCCGCTAGATAAGTATAGGTTGCAGCAAGGTCAAAAAGGGATTTGTAGCGCTCAAGACGTTCACTACGAAAGATCCGAAAACCGGCGTCTCTTGTACGGTAACCCTGAATGAGCGCAGATGCCCTCTGTCGGAATATCTGTCTCTCCTGTTGAATGCGTTGCCCCTGCCATATTAAGGCACGATAAACTTGGACTGCTCCAGCATAGGCTTCAACTTGTTCAGCAATATTCTGGGTCATGTCCTGCAAGTCAGAAAGCTCCGACGACAGCTCATTGACTTGTTCAATGCGATCCATTTCTCGCTCCCAGCCCCCAATGGTATCCATCTCGACCCATGCTGCAGTGGTATCATTGGCATATCTGAGACCATTAATCACACCATCGCGCAGCACAGCAAGGGCCTTGTTAATAGCTTTGACGGTCAAGAAAGCCGTGCCAACTGCCCCCTTCACAGGTGAAGCAAAATCACCCCCAGCCGCTAAACCAGCGATCACTGTGTCGGGAGTAGCAGCCAATGCGATTTCAAGGGCCTTGTCCTGAAGAGCGTCTGCGTTGTCTTGAATCGACTGGTAGATCCCGTTAGCTAGCTCAATTCCTCCCATGGTTGTTTCGGCAATGAGCAAACCTCGCTGAGCACTTAAAACACTTGCTCGCAAGTCTTTGAGGGCTGTATGCGTACGAACCGATGCATCCATATCCTCGGTAGCACTTTCCATATCTCCCAGTGCCTGCGAGAGAAGATAATGTGTATGAACAACTTTAGATGCTGCTGATTGCAACTTACCAGGGCTGGGGCGCATTCCCTTGAAAGCATCGGGTTTCAAAAAGAAACCATCGCTGCTCAAGGTGTATTCTGCATAGTGTTTATCTTTTGCGTAATCGCTGGAAGTACTATCCGTCCAGAAATCAAAAGTGTCTTCCTCCCCATCCGTCCATCCAGCGGGATAGTCTTGAATATCGAGCTTAAAAGTTACTTTCTCATTCTCATTTTCATTGAACGGATTGCGGTCAATATACATGAAATGGTAAAGATCGGGCCCGTCATACCCTTGAGGATAGGTTTTGCCCGGGCCCGTATCTTCCGGGTAAGGTTGACCGTAAATTTCAATCAACTTGCTAGAGTATGCAAATTCCTCCATCTCTATGTTTCGACGTAAATCCGTGAGGGAATCTTCTTCGGAACGCATATATCGAGTCACGTCCTTGGAGTCGTCAAACGCCGCCACAGCGTTTTCAAGAGCTTTGGTGGCTCGATCCCGCAGTTGCTCGAAGTGCGACGCTTGATGGTTTCTTGCAGGATTTAGCAAGGAAGGATTTACATCAAATACCACCGCATCCTCCGGAAGACCAAGAGGAGTCAGGCCTGCCTCGATCCCGTCTTGGCTTTGTTGTATTTCGCGTGCCAGCAAAGCTAATTCAGATAATTCAAGAACCGTGCTACGATCAATTTTTTGAATGCCTTCGTGCTCAGGGTCTGTGTCTTCATATGGCAGCATGGCGTTACCGACAATCCAGTTGATGTAATTGCCGTTACTGACACGTGAAACCCAGTGATCCGTCCCCCAATACCTAGTAGGATTAGTTGAGGTATCTCCGATGAGGTAACTACGGCGATTATTTGTGCGGGTTTCTGATAAATGACCCCACCCGTTCTTTTCACCACTTTTGTAATCCTTGCGCCATGATAGATCGATCACTTGATGCCCCGATCTGGCAAGAGCCAAGGCAGCAGAGGCAAATTTCCGCTCATCAAAGTAATCCACCTGAACAGGTTTACCGAGCACAGTCACGGCCTCGGTTCGCGGGTTCCATTCGAAATCGGAATCCATAAATAAGCGATAGTAGCCTTTGAGCGCAGTTAGAAAATGCCCGTAGGCATCCCCGTGCCCTGTAGGATACATTTTGGCAGCATCTTCTGCATTGATCACCCCATCAAGATCACCTCCCGAAGAATACTCCTGTATGTTGTAGTTCAGCGCATATATCACTTCGCCCGAATCAATACCACGGGTGTAATTCCAGAAGAATCGATTATAAATGGGTGGTGTCTGAACCCCAGGCTGCATGAAGTCATCTCGCCCACGCAGAAGCCCCAACTCTTCTTCCAACAAGGTAGGCACCTGACCTTTAAACGCAAACATCGCCGTAGCAATATCCCCGTAACTTTCGTCATTGGTTCCTATGCCAATCGTCGGATTTGCTGCGTCAGCCAAAGCTTCATTTCCCAGCATCATGTAGAGATCGTTCAAATAACCAGCAGCTAGCAAAAGAGCATCATTGGCGGGGCCATAATTGATTCCACTATCGATGCTCAAGGACTTACCCCGGTTCAGCACCGTTTCATAAATGGCAATGAGTCCATGATCGTTCATGTTCTCCAAATTGAGAGCAATGTTACCTTCCCATCGACCACCCGCCTGGGCCACAAGGCTGACATCGGTGTTGACTGAGTTATTAAACAAATCGGTAACCCGTTGGTTGAAGGGGTTGATCCCGGCAAGGACACGCTTAATCCAACCTTCAGCAAGTTGAGGCTCCATGTAGGGCGACCATTGGTTGTGGCTGGGGTGAGAAACGTTTATGGGCCTGTATCTCATGGTGATATAATTGTCACTCAAGGATTGAATCCCCGAGCCTCCTAGTATGTAGAGGTGTTCCGCGACACCGATGGTTTTGCGCTTTTCAAGCGGGATCCAACCAGCATCCAAGGCTCCATCTGTCGTGCTAGGGATAGGTAGAGGAGTCCCGTCCACCGGGGCCGAGATAAACCACTCATACTGATAATCGTTAAACGCAGCAGCTAAATCGGGTGTATGTTGAAAAGTTACCTGTTCGTCAAGAGGGTTGGCTGCATAAAGAACTTTTATTTCGCCCCTTACTAGCTCAGGTGCCACGCGGATGACATGCAAACCGACAGGTAGGCCGTCATAATCCGGATTGTTTCCATCATTGCTGATAAGCGTTACGTAACCCGTACTAGGCCCCATGGCCGTAAGCGCATAAGAATCAACAGCTGTGTCATCGTGATAAATTTCAGCAATTTCTGTGATTGCGGCTTCATAATTACCCAAAGCTTTATCCTCCGGATACCCATCTTGTTGCACTTCCGATGTATTGGGTTTCCACAATCCTGGGCTTTGTTTGTCTCTATAGAAAGTGACAATCTCTGTTTTCATGGATGTCACGGCATTCCTCCAATCATCCTTATTGTCGGAATCCGAATCAGGGCACAGCTGTTTAACCAACTCAAGTTCATCTCCGTCCAATACGTTAAGGAGTAGGTATTTTTCACCAACAGTTTCGTCCTTGAATTCACCAAAAAAGATCAACGCGCCAGTTATGCCATCTGCCGCATTGGCGTAGTTAGGATCAAAATAAAACCGCTGGGCCAAATGGGGCGGTAAGTCTGGAAAGTAAGTTCGACCTGCGTATTGGCTGGTGACAATGCTCGCAGGGATATCAAAGTTAATCAGCTTCATCTTTGCCCGAGTAGGATCATGCAGTGCTACAGCCTTCCGATAGGCCCCACTGCTCTGAATAGAGTTGGCGATAGCTTGTTGATAAAGAACCTTCAAGGTTGCGCTCCCACCCACATCTGGAAGACCCCGCTTTGGCTTAATAAGCGTTTCACTCATCTTAAGCTCAGGGACATCTGCCGGCCATACAGGCCTGTAAACAACTTCCAGTGATTGAGTAGATTGAGAAGTTGGATCACCAGAATAACCCGTTTGGGTCATTGGCAGAAGATACGGCACAATGGCTCCCACAGAAGGCGTTGCCAAATGAGGCCAATCATAATCTACCCTGTTTTTGTAATAAAATCGCATGCGGAAGGAATTACTTGTGGTAGGCCTCGTTGCCAGGTGGGGAGCGCGATCCCCTACCATCATTGATACCCCGGCGTCGTTAGCATAAGACAGATTCAAAGGCGCTTGAGTCAGCTCTGTTAACGTCGAATCCGGAGCGATTACCTGAATGGTAACTTGTATTTGAACCGGATTGGAAACCCCATCCACCGAGCTCACAACTAGTGGTATAATGTAGGCATTACCTCCATTAAGACTATTCTCAGGAACGACCGAACTCGTTAATTTCAGGCCATCCAGGGTGAGCCATTCGGGGATATCACCATCGCCAAAAGTCAGATTCAGCATGGCCTTGAGCTGATTGGCGTGGAGGTGCCAAGTGAAGCCATTTCCGGCCTTTACTTGCACCGACGAGGAGGTTGCCCAACGGCTACCCTCGGCTGCGCTAGAGTCATAAGTGCCTGCTTGTAAGGTTGGCGGGCCGGAGTGCTGACCGCGATAAACATATTTGTTGTTTTTTCGATCCTGATAGGTGAAACGCGTATAGTGCCCGTCACGGTTTTTATGAGGATAGTGCGTCCAGTTGGCAGGAGAGACGTCTCCCTCAATTTCATGATTGCGGGACACCATGGCTTGGGAAGCATCCAGGTAGTTTGGCTGCTCAATTAGAGGCAGTGGCATGGGAGCCTGAAGTAAAGTGCCCGCCTCAACAATGTAATCAAAAACTTTACCTTCTGCTGGCTTTTCTCTCATCACCTTGAAAACGGCAGTTGCTGGACGCAAATCTGCCTCTGTGTAATCGATAATCACAAAAGGATCAGAAGTGTAGTTTGAACCATCGGTAATATTGAGATCATCACGCAATGCGTAGGCTCTTCCCGCAAGCATCAAAGCATGCTCCTCATTCGGGTTGTAGCCAATTGCCATTCTATTACTTTGCCGATAGATCGTCCCTTTAGCGACAAGACTCGAGACCTCTCCCGATCCTGCATTGTCGGCCATGACAATTTCATTGGGGCTCGATGGCCATTGCAAAACATAACGCGCATCTACAGAGGGCCAATAAACGGCCTTAAACCCTTTGGATGCATCAGGGTTGTTTTTCCGAAACCAAGTGACCTGCAATGTATTCTCGCCAGGAATAGAGTTTACTGGTATGATTGCTCCTTTGGCAGCTTCTTCGAAGCCTTCAACCAAAGGGTCTACATAAGCCCCGGGGTGATAAGAATTGCCACTACCAGCAACAATGTGTCCCGCGATGTAAGGATCTCCTTGGTTGGCTCCAAGTTCAGCGTTCGGGGCAACAAGCCTCTCTCCAACAGTTGCAACCAGATTACTTAGAATGCGTGGTGCCTCATGGAGGGTGTTTTCAAGAAAACTTGGGGATCGGTGTGTTACTGGGTCTGCATTACCATCGTCATCCAAACGATCTGCATCGTAAAGCTGGTTCCCACCGGGTGAGGAAGCATTTCCCCAGATTGCTAAGTAGCGCGCTGGTACAAGGGCTCCCGAAGGTGCAGCTCCTCCTATTTGTGAAGTATCCACTCTTGCTAAATCCCCTCCAGCCAAATGGGAATCCAACCATGAAAAAACTCTTTCGAAATAGACTTCTTCTCCCGACATGTAACGTATCAAGGCACGGTGCTGAGGTTGGCTTGAATCCAGGTAGGAGAAATAAGAATAATTGGCATTTATGAAACCACGCGCCCGGTCCAGTGCATCTTGATATTGCAGTACTGGACTGTTTTCCAAGGGCAGTTGCACAGCAGTGTTCTCAGCTTCGGTCTGATTCGAAACTGTGGGTCGGATATAGTGACTGTAGGAAGCTGAATCTATTGGCCATATAAATCGATATCTCGCGTGCACTTTCGGCCATAAAATACCTTCGACACCTTCTTGAAGCCAATATATCTGGTAATCATTAAGATTGAACGTTTCATGGACCGCAAAGTATGTGAGATCACGACCACCACTTCCGCCTGTCTGGAAAACAAATTCCGTTTGATTACCCGAAATGACATTGAGTGGTTTTGGGGTTAGGTGAGAATCATCCTGCTTCTCAGCAGGGGGATAAGCCGTGACGCGCTCACCCAACTCGATTGTTAAGTCTGATGGTACTGAGAATTTGACCACATCAACAATCTCAAAGCCTAGGTGTTTGCGATTACCATTGGATTTGATATCGCCTAAAAGTTCAACGAACACACGCCCGGTTGCATTAAGCGCCAAAAGACTGTCACCGTCTCTCCATAATGTTCGATTAATTACGATATCAGTACTATCGTCGCCACTGCCTGTGTAGGAGCTGCTTCCCGCTTGAATACCTTGAGTGACTTCCCCTGGGAAAGCGGTGTTGTATATTATATTGACTTCTCCCACAGTTGAAGTTGGGATCGTAACCTTGGGGCCATCATAACCTGCCGTATTCCAGTAAATGGTCTGCGGGTCCTTGACCGCACTACCGGAAACAACATACCTCTTGGTATACAGACGGTAATAATTACCTCCATCAAGCACCCACTTACTGCCATCACTGTGGTCTGATGGCTGATTACCATGGGGTAACAACTTGCGCCAGGTAATGGAAATTGGACCTGCCTGGATAGCGAAAATGGTCTCAGCATGAGGGCTATAATAATAACCTTTACCTACATGGGTTTGACCAGCCCCCAAGTGAGGTTCTTTTCGCCAATAAGTGTCAGGCACAACGCTGTCGGCAAGCTTGATTCCTTCTTCATTTTCATCCGGCAGAGGTATAATCCCCCCAAACAAAAAAGACACGGGGCGGTTCAGGAATGGCGCACCGACAGAGGCACGCTGTAACACTAATGAGGAGACACCGTTGTCGCCACGCGGGAGGTCCAGATTGGTTGCATTTTTGGCATAATTCAGGGAGGTCACAAGATTCGACCTGGAGTCTTTATTTGGAATTGCCAACCCCCCATAGGCGATAAAGCCATGAAATTGATGATCAGAGGCTGGGTTTTGAGACGCTCCGATGTTGTTCGGATAATTGGTCAACCTACCATCCGAGCCTGCGACACCAGCTGGAATGGGAACCCCACGAATACTTTGTAAATTGTATGAAGTATTATCCTGTTTTATTTCAAGGGGAGGCGTCAATGATTCCTGCTCAGCACCATAAAGATTGAAAAATGTTCCAACCCAAAGAGCAGCAATGAAACACCAGCATTGCCGAAAGCAAATGTGGCGAAAGATGTTATTGGAGTTCACTAGATAGTTGTACATGGAGATGGACTCTAAGGCTGATGAAGTTGGGAAAGGTGACTGATTCGAATGAGTTCAAATTCGCCAGAGACTTGGTAAGTGTTTTCATTTGCCGCACCTTCCGTCGCTAGTCCCGATAGGGATATCGTTTCGGTGTAAACACCTGCTATCCTACCCCCCATTCCGACAATGGCGTTGAATCCGTTCGCTTCACTTTGGATGTCAAATTGCAGCTCTCGCTTGATATCGTAAGATTCCATACCTCGCGCAAGTTGCGTGTCAAAATCGGCATTGAGGTTGTCATGGTCTGGGTGATAGGTGTGAAGAAAAGGGCTGGATATTTGGTCGTCAAACCCAACAGTTACAACACCAGAAATAATGCCTCCGGGGGTAATGCTCCCTTGAAGTGGCCATGGGTTATTCAATTCAGAGTAAGGGAGATGAGAGGAGCTTATTCGGGTTGCCGAGGCGATTTCAGCTGGATCAAGCAATGTCTCCTGGGTTGCGATGCCTGACACTTCCCCGGGCAATAAGCCAATGTAAGTGCGCTGAAGCAAATTGAGTCTTCTCAAGTAGCCCTGCAAACCATCGGAAATACCATTATCCCCAACTAGATTTCCTGTGACCTGGTTACCATTGACGGCTGTGGCTTCTGTGAGAGACAACTGGCTACCATTTGAAAAACTGATTACCTCACCGCTGTAGAGAGGTATGGCCGTGGGTAATATGGAAATACTTACCCCAGAACCCGCAACTTGCGCCTGGCCGGCGATAACAGACACATCTTGTTGATGAATGATATATCTGAGCGGAAAAGTGGTAGCAACTCCCTGCGGAGTCGCTTGACCAGTACGAGACACACCGTCGACTACTGCTTCACCTACCCATAAGCCTTCGAAAGATTGTATTTCTGCGCTAATAGGCAAATCGATCTGAGCATAATTGAGGCTATCTTGAAGCCGCAGCAAGGCAGAGACCTTTTGCCCAGGCACGCCGACTATTTTACTTCGATCCAACCCCAACACAATTTCCACCTCCTGGCTGGAAGTTCCGGCAGCCCCAAGTGTGATCTCGAGGTCTTGACAGGGACAGGCTTGAAATTCGTAGAGTTGAGTATCTGCATTGATATTGCCTCGAATCAAGAGAGCCGCCTGCAAGTCGGCTTCCGCCGCCTCTCCATCCGGGGCAGACTCCGAGGCCACCGAGCTCACTCGGATAGTCAGTTCTTCCGTGGTCATGTTGCGCAGTCGAACCCTTGCTGACTGCGCTTTCGCCCCGAAAGCCAAACCTCGATAATCCTGCAACCTAATCTGAAACGGGGCATAGTAGCGGTTAAACTCAGATCCAGTATCCACCCAATAAGCTCGACCTCGGGTCAGCGGGGTAGTGCGAAGTCCGAAGACCTCCGCTGGATTATTACGACCTAACTCCCCAGAGGTGTAGTTGTAGAACTTTGACTGTGAAAGGAAAGAACCTGCTTTCAAGAAATAAGACTCCAAATTCAGGGTCGAGGCTGGGTTTGCCGGAAAGCCTACAAAGTTGAGTCCACTAGTGGTCCAGTTGTAGAGAGGTGGCAAGGGCTTTCCCTTGAGGTTCCAATCAAGGGAAGAGACCCCATCGGCAAGCTTGACGAGATAAGCACTGTTCCCTACCAGCCGTTTGAGTTTGGAAGTGTTATCCCCCAAGCTATTTTTCCATTCGATCCACCTTGACTTGCTTCCCGCAGGAGCGTCAGGAGCAAGAACAAACTGTGCCTCATTCACCGATGGGCTCCACAACCAAATTTCATCGATTGGAGCATCACCTACCAATTCAGAGATACCGACATGCGAAGCGTCGACATGCAAGTAGATGGGATTCCAGCCCGAGTCGAGGTTGAAGGTCTGAGTCTGCCATTGCGCATAGGTTCGAGCGAACGGCAAGGACGACGAGACCAGGGTGATGGTCGCGAGAAGTAAGGAAAAATGTGGTTTGGCTTTCATGCTAAAATGAAACAATTTTATTGCTTAGGCAACGTGACCCTTCAGAAGGCTATCTTGCTTTCCAGAGCCTCCAAACGAGACTCAATATCCATGAATTTAACCTTTTCAGCTTCAAGCTGTGCAATCCGAGCATCTCGCTCAGCAAGGGCGTCCTTCAGCTGCTGAATTTCAGCATCTTTTTCGGCTTTGAGTTCTTGCAGGCCCTTGACGGCCAAAACCCCAAAAGAGGTATAGCCGACGGTTTTCATAGGTTCATCTGCTTCACCTGCCGCAAAAGGAATGGTAGCCGTTGACTGAGCCTCGCCCACCAATTCTGGAAAGAGAGGCTCTATCTCCTGAGCAATAACCCCCAAATCCCATTTTTGCTCCTCGCCTCCGTCGATCCATTTGAAGCGCCTGATTTGGACCTGCATCAACCGATCCATCATGGATTCGGCATCCTTGATATCTTTCTTCATACGGATATCAGACCCAAAATCCCAATTACTATCTCCGTCGTAATAAGCATAGCGCCAAGAGCCTCGATGGTGGTAGGTATTGTATGCTCCAAGATAGAAACCATTATCATAGGGACCCACGTGGGCTTGTTGGTTGTTGGGGCGAACACACAATAGGCCGCTTGCATTTCTCAAGTAAGCCCACTGACTATTTTGGTAATACATTTGCAAATAAGCGCCAGAGGTTTCTGCATTGTTGACAGCTCCGGAACCAACCCACCCCCAGCCGTCCCCTCGGTAGGTCAAAGACATCTGTGCCGACCCATTTTGAGCAGCCGATTCACCAATACGAATTTGAGCACCTTGTGAAGCCCAATTATCCCCAGCACTGGATGAATCAAGAATAATGGCCGGCAGCGCGCTATCAGTGGAATTCTGAAGTAGTTTATTGAAATACAAGCTATTATTACTTCGGAGGTTTCCAGACACTGTAGCGTCCCCCGTGATTTGAGTTCCCCCTTCAAAGTCCGTATTGTAATTAATATTCAGAACATCTCCGTCCAGATGAACCAAGGCCCGTTGGCTAGTCTTGGAGCCAACCGAGCGCCCGCCACCTGTTCCAAGCTGGAAATCAGTCCCCTTCACAGCAAAACCGCTATTGGCCGTAACCTTACCACTAGGTTCGATGGACAAGGCTTCTTTGTTGTTGGCCCCCAGGGAAAGTTTGGATGTGGACCCAGTAGAGCGAATCCACGCCTTACTTGAGTCCATATCGAATCGCAGAGCATAATTCGGACTACCAGCGTGGTTGAGTTGTAAGCCTGGATTGGAGCCTGATGGAGTCACATTAACCGTGCCAGAGCCAAGCGTCAGATTGCCCCCCATGGAGACCGCTCCGCTTACCTTCGCTGTCCCAGCCACGTCCAGCGCGGCGGTGGGAACAGTGGCCTTACCAACTGCCACCTGGCCCTCGAGATTCGTTTGTCCCCCTACAGAAAGTGTTGTCCTCAGGCGTGTACTACCATTCACATCCAACCGAGCGTTCGGGCTGGCTCCATCAGCAATCCCGACCCCGACGTTTTCACCACTTGTTTTAATCACATCAACAGTCTGATTACTGGAATCAGTACCAACGATGCGATCGGTTGTGCGGGAGTGCGTTGATAGAAAACTGTATGGCGAAGCCACTAGTTTAAGACGTGGTGCCAAGGTCGTATCCCCTCCGCTCAACCCCTTGACAGTAATTTCGATAAAACGATCCGATGCGTTCAAAGCATGGAAGACGTCGGAAAGGGATCCCCTGGGTTCACTTCCAACGCTGCTACCCTCTCCCAGCAACACACTAAAATACCCCTTATCGACCGTGACGGTCTGTTGCTCTGACCATACCAAATCAGAGGAGGCGCCACCTTCTTTGACCGACCAAATCCGAAAGACTGTATCGTAATTAGCAGGCGCACTGTTCCCAAGAACACTGCCGTTGGAATCAGTCAGATACCCTTGATAAGTCATTCCCTGAGGCGGATCTGCATCCGCGGCACCAAGGCGCAGTAAGGCCATTGCAAGACCCATATGACAAAAGTGCGCAAGAAATTTTTTATGCAGATTAACGGTTTTCATATTAACAAAAAGTTTAGGTTAAGGAAATTTGCGGAATAGATTTTTATGGTTTTCGATAATAGAACAATTCCGGCGTTAAATCGACCAGAGTCATAGATGCGTTCATTTCTCCGGAACTGAAACGTCCGGTCACCAAGGTTAGTTCACTGCCATTAAGCCGTGCAGCAACGGAATCTGGCACTCCACCAGGTAATACAATTTCCCTCCATGTAGCTGTAGCCGTGCTGTAGGCGTGAAGGAGGCTTACCGATTGACCATTGTTGTCACCCCCAACCAACAAAAGTTCGCTACCAGATGCATAAGCCTGATGTTCTTGCCGAGCAGGAATCTCGCCGTCGCTTATGATAGATGACCAAGCATTGGAAACCGGATCATACAGGTAACCATCGTTCAGGCTGCCGTTGACCCCTCTTCCACCCCAGATAGCTATACGATCACCCAATACTGTCATTGAAAAATCTGTGCGAGCCGAGGGGCCTGATGGAGTAGATATCGTGGCATAGTCGTTGGCCAAATCAACGCGAACACCATCCGAGAGTGGTCCTGATTCATTTTCACCTCCCCACAAAAGCAACCACTGACCAAGACGGGCACACTGTGCATTCTGCCGCTGAGAAATGACGTTGTTGAGTGTGGTGGGAACATCAGCATCCCAAGTTTGACTACTGACATCAAGTAGATCAAAACGATTGGAGAGGCCATCGGAGGTACGGCCCCCAAAAATAATCAGCGAATTACCGTCGTCCAGCGCGACCGCCGTGTGCCCAATCCGCGGGGAAAGACCGGTTGGCGTCTCTATGGCGGTCCATTGATTGAGAGAAGGGTCAAAAAGATGAGCCGAATCCAAAAAGCTCGAAGCACCCTGGCCTCCATGGATAAAAAACAGATCACCCACTGCAAGTTGCACGTGATCGTATCGGGGAGCTGGGGCATCCAGCGCACCTGTTGACTCCCATTGACCTGTCTGGGTGTTTTGAACCCCACCTGATGACAACGGCTGTCCAAGAGAAGACTTCCCCCCCCAAACCAACCAATGATTGTCTCCGGAGGAACTGCCAGGGTCAGTACGAGTCGAAGCAAGATTGGCGGGGGTAGTAGTTTGTGGAGCTTCGCCCTTTGAAGAGGTGTAAAGCACATAACCGAGCGACTCCAAGCCCGCATCCTGCTCACTGTTGGAAATCATGGCGCCCCTAGACTCTAGGAAATCCAGACGAGCAGATAAGTCTGACAAAGTGGCCTGTAAGGCAGCATTCAAGTGCCTGAGCTCCACCATCTCATCTGGCAAGGAGGACACTGTTTCAGCAACCTTCGAGCGATTAGCAAATAGAACGGGAGTGATCGGTAGATCGGGGGTTAACTGAGACTCTCCATTCACACCGTCATCAAACCAAATGCGCAGATGCAAATTTGAGTAATCAAAAAGGTCATCGGGAAAGCTTGTCATGACCTGAGCATCCCCCAAGCGCAAGTGATAATGCCCTTGAGTGACGAGAATATTGAGACTGGTGTTGGGGGCGTCTCCGTCCACGCTCGACCCATCTTGGCTCCATATGCTTGAGATGACACCCTCATCACTCTCATGGACGATCGCAAACTTGAATTTCCCCACACCGTTAAAGGCCACGTCATTCGAGAGCACCCTTCCCTGGAAATTCATTCCCTGGTCCCAAACCGCATGAAGCGGGGAACAGAAATGGATAACCAGACATAGGATAGCAAGATCCACTGCCGATCGGTTGCGTGCGCAATTTACCGCTGCTCTCATGTATTTCTTTACCATTGTGAGTCTCGTCACTGATTATTGTGCTTCCAAATCCGTAAGACGCTGAAGCATGGCTTCCAAAGTGGATTCCATCCGACTAATTTTTTGGAGCAAATGGGCATTAGCCTCACGCAATGAGGCAATTTCTGCGTCTTTTTCAAGTTTGAGTTCTTGAACGCCTTTAACAGCAATAAGACCAAATGAGGAGTAACCAACCATTTTGGATTCGCCCAACTCAGGGTGATCTCGTTCGCTGACTAACTCGGGAAACAATGGTTCGAGCTCTTGAGCAACCACTCCACGCTCCGAGGGAGCTCCCTCGTCATCATCGACCCATTTGAACTGACGCACCTGAACCTTCATGATATCTGACAGAAGCGGCCTTTCATCACGAATGTCCTTTTTAAGACGACGGTCTGAATCATAATCCCAATTCTTATCCCCATTCCACGAATAGTAGCGTTCACTGCTGCCATGATTTGAGTTGTTTTGATGTATATAAAATGACCCACCCCTATGAGAATCACTTCTGCCCCAACGCGCAAAACCACCGGAGGTGATGTGCTTTACACCGTTTACATTTTTCAATTGCATACTCTGACCGCTATTATAATAGAACTGCGCGTGTCCACCACTGGTTGAGGTGTTTCCTGTTGAACCAGCCCCAACAACCCCCCAACCATTCCCCGTGTAGGTCAGGTTCATTTGAGCGTTACCTCCATCACCCGCGGACTCCCCAATACTGATTTGTGCCCCCTGAGAAGTCCAATTGTCTCCCGAGCTCGTGGAGTCGATAATGAGTTGAGGCCGCGTCGCGTTGGATTTCATTCGTAGGTAGTCACTGTCGATGACTGTTCCTCCCTCAAAATCATTGGCGTAATTGATAAAAAGTTGATCATTCGAGGTATGTACTAATGCCCGCTGAGATTGATTAGACCCTTTGTCTCGACCGTCATTGGTTCCTAAAACAAAATCTGCCCCTCCCTGAGAGATGCTTCCGCCCACAGAAAGCGAGTTTTGCACAATCAAAGAACTCTCAACGGACGTACCGCCTTCAAAATCACCTAATCTATTGATGATGAGCGTGTCATTGTCATCATGAACAAGTGCACGCTGGCTCTGTCTACTGCCCTTAGTTAGTCCATCCTCAACACCCAGTCTTAGTTGGTTTCCATCAATGCGCATTCTACCTTCAGCAACCATCCAACCGTTTTGATAGAGTGACAAGACAGGCCCGGATGCATAACCAAACTGCAAGGCAGCATTGGGGTTGGTCAGACTTAGACTTGCTGAGGAACTGTCGAGAGTAAATTGAAGCTCATAGTCGGCCGATGAGCTGGGAGAGTGAAGAGACAAGGCATAACCGCTGGCAGGGCGCACCGACAAGTTACCTTGGGCCACACTGACGTCTGCCCTAAAGGTGGCACGGTCAGAAACGGCCAGTGTGCCTTCAATATCTGCTGTAGCTGTGGGGTTTCCAGATTTTCCCACTGCCAGCGATCCCTCCATCACAGTCTTGCCTTTGACCCGGAGATCGCTTCTCACCCTCACTGAGCCACCTACGTCGAGCTTAGCATTCGGGCTCACTCCCTCGGAAAGTCCAATCCCAATATTCGTACCGGAACTGCGAATAACATCCACCACTTGATTATCAGCATCCTTACCAATGAGGCTGTTCGTGGTTTTGGCATGAGTGGCAAGCAGGCTGTAGGGAGAACTGACTAACCGCAACCGAGGTGCAATCTCCACATCTCCTCCGCCAAGGCCAAGCACAGTCATCCCTATAAATCGGTCCGAAGCGGTGGTGCTTTGAAAAATGGCTGCGAGATCCCCGTGGGCGTAGCTTCCAACTTGTGAACCCTCTCCAAGAAGCAAAGTGAAATATCCCTTGTCAATGGTAACGGTTTGCTGCTCCGTCCATAAAATATTAGATGCAGCCCCTCCCTCTTTTATATCGTAGATTCTGAATACGACATCATAGTTCGCTGGCGCCTCACCTCCAAGCGCGTTGCCATTTGAGTCGGTCAAGTAGCCTTGGTAAGTCATCAAAGAGGGAGGCTTACTATCCGCAGCAAAAACAGTCAAAAGAGCAACAGAAAACAACAAAGAACAAAGTGATCGTCTAGAGAAAAACACGTGAGCCGAGGGGTAATGTAAATTTTTCATTCTCAATACATTTAAAATGTCCTACTCAACCCTCATAATAAAAGCTAGGGCATAATACGGCGGCCTGTTTTCATGAGGTGTGGCTGAAGAATTGCTGGCACCAGAAGTCGTCGAGTTCATGATGCGGTAGTTTCTACCCCATGCACCATCTCCTCCCTCTTCCCAGTCACCATTTTCGTATGAATACCTCGGTCCAATATTCGCATCAGTGTCAAAACGATCCTCGTAAGAAAAGGCATGGGAATGGTCCTTCAATGGAGTTTGAGCTTGAGTGAGGGTCACAGTCGCCGCTCCCCCTTTGGCTGCTACATTGTAGGCGCCACCTGCCCCAACAATAAAGCGCCCCCGTAAGTCCGGCGTACTGTTGCTGCCATCACATATGGACCACCCCGAAGGAACGTTGCCAACCGCGCCACTCCACATAATGATCCCACCAATAGGTATGGTTCCATGACCAATGAATTGACCTCCACTCGATTCCACATCTCCATTGGAACTAATCTTGACTGCGGTCGAGCCTGAAAATTCGATACTGAGTGGCACAGAACTCCCTGCGGTGGTGTTGATGACAGCTTTGTCCTGCAACATGGAAAACTGCATTGCGTAATCAGGAATACCCGTTTTCGGGTGCAAAGAAAGACTGATGTCGCTTGTAGATGCGGCTCTGAGGCTCGTGGTCCCCTCCAATGCCATACTCCCTTCCAGGGAGAAAGCTCCTTCCACATTGAGGTCACCAACCACATCCAAAGCACCCGAAGCAGTGGTGAGTTTGCCTACAGATAATTTTTGTGCGACGTGGGCATTCTGATTCAATGTCAGATCACCTCTTCCTCGAATATCACCGTTAACATCCAGTTTTGCTGATGGGTTCGCCCCACTTGAAAGACCTACACCGAGCTGGGTTCCAACCGCCTTGAGTATATCTTGAGCAGCACCATTGTCGTATCCAACAATGGTGTCCGCTGACCTGGCATGTTGAGCCAACTGACTGTACGGACTGGATACGAGCCTGAGCCTTGGAGCAATAACAACATCGCTTCCCCCTACATCCATGACAGTCAGTTCAACAAACCGATCGCTTGCTGTCCCTCCAGTAAAAACATCTGACAAGTCGCCATGTGCCCAACTTCCAAACTGACTCCCCTCACCGAGAAGAATACTGAAATATCCTTTATCCACGGTGACAGTTTGCTGCTCCGTCCACAAAGCATTGGCCGCTCCGCCTCCCTCTTTCACATTGTAGATACGGAACACAACATCATAATTAGCCGGCGCGCTATTCCCTAGAGGGACCCCATTGGAATCGGTCAGATAACCTTGGTAAGTCATAAGCCCCGGAGGGTTCGAATCAGCGCCCTGACCGGACCAGTTGAAAAGCAGCAGAAACAGAGAGAAAATCGTGGCCTTTGGCGCATTCATGTAATGATTTAAGAGAAAGGTTTGCTTTGACGCTACGTTCAAAAGATCGAGGACAGTAACATTCAGGTCAATGTAATTAGATAAAACTTTAAATGCTAACAGCTTTAGCGTTTTCAGCTTGACATCCACTTACAGCCAGAAGGGCAAAATCACCTACCACCACCTTGAGGTGGAACACCTTATTGTTTCCATCATCATGACACCACACGGCGGCGGTGCATGCCAAACCATGTTCAAAGTGCATGTTTTGCGAGGGCTTCCCATCTGGATACCACCTTCGGGTTTGTCCAAGCAGAAACCCACCAACGATCACTCCCCCTGAGGCACGGGTTACCCTTGTCTTGTCATCCTTAACATCAACAGTTTGGGAGCATACAATCATAAGCATCCCCTTTCGCG
>Ga0310343_10000441_pt1 | contig 19697 bp, 18 predicted proteins | sample HC15DNA2025_MG_FD_203519 | JGI IMG/M metagenome (GOLD analysis project Ga0310343, IMG submission 203519) | Marine microbial communities from station ALOHA, North Pacific Subtropical Gyre - HC15-DNA-20-25_MG | ecosystem: Environmental > Aquatic > Marine > Oceanic | place: Pacific Ocean: North... | reverse complement strand
TTTCGGCAATTAGTATTCTCTTTTTTGCTGATTTGTTATTAGCCACTTAGGGTACATAATTTAGAAGATTCTTATCATAACAAATAAATCTACTATTAATCAATCATATATAATTTTAATAGGTTACTAAATCGAATTAAGAATCCTTTTAATTGAAAAATCAAAGATATGAAGATTATAAATAATAAAAAAAGTGCAATCTCAGAATTAAAAAGGATCTCTAATCGAACTAATTCAGAAAATAATAAAAAGATAAATGAAATTGTCGAGGAAATTCTTCAAGAGGTAAAAACCGATGGAGATAAAGCTGTAGAAAAATATACAAAAAAATTTGATGGGTTTAACCCTAGTCCTATGCAAGTTAGTGCCAATGATCTGAAAGATGCATGGGATGCAATTGATAGCGATTTAAAACGCTCACTTGAGATAGCGCATAAAAGAATTAAAAAGTTCCATGAAAAAGAAATTCCGTCATCATTTACTTTGAAGGGTGAAAATGGTGATATTGTCCAGAGAAAATGGAGACCGGTAAAAAATGCAGGAATTTATATTCCTGGAGGAAGAGCTGCTTATCCAAGTACTGTATTAATGAATGCGATACCTGCAAAAGTAGCAGGCGTAAAAGAAATTTTAATGGTATCTCCTGGCAATAAGCAAGGGAAAATAAACAAAACTGTTCTTGCTGCAGCTCACTTATCGGGCATTAATAAAGTTTTTCGAATTGGAGGGGCTCAAGCAATTGGTGCTTTAGCATTTGGCACAAATCAAATCGATAAGGTGGATGTTATTTCAGGACCAGGTAATATCTACGTAACTACTGCTAAAAAACAAATATATGGATCTACAGGAATTGATTCCTTAGCTGGTCCAAGTGAAATATTAATTATTGCAGATGAAACAGCTCAAAGCTCACATATAGCATCTGATTTACTTGCACAAGCAGAACATGACCCTTTAGCATCTTCTATACTTTTGACTACATCGAAGAATCAGGCTGAGGAGGTTTTAGAAGAAATTTATAAAAAAATTGATGATCATCCAAGAAAGGAAATTTGTATGCAATCAATAGAGAATTGGGGATTAATTGTCATTTGCGAAAATTTTGAATCATGTATTGAACTAAGCAATAACTTTGCTCCAGAACATTTAGAAATTTTAGCTTTTAATCCCAGAAAGATTCTCGAAGGTATTGAGAATGCAGGAGCGATATTTTTAGGGAAATGGACCCCGGAAGCTGTAGGAGATTACCTTGCCGGACCAAATCACACTTTACCCACATCTGGAAATTCAAGATTTAGCGGTTCTTTAGGAGTTGAAACTTTTATGAAAAACACCTCAATAATAGAATTTAATGAAGCAAGTTTAAAAGTTAACAGTCTCGATATAATTAATCTTGCTAAAAGTGAGGGCTTACATAGTCATGCTAACTCAGTACAAATAAGATTTGAAGATTAGCCAAATTTTGACGGAGAGTAAACAACTGGAATACTATTTTCAATTTTACCCACCAATACTTTATCTGTAAGATCCACAAATAATCCGTTTTCTAATACTCCTGGAATATTATTAATCCTCATTTCAATCTCTTTTGGATTCTTAATACCATCACGAAATAATACATCTAGGATTAGATTTCCCTGATCAGTAACAACTGGGCCAGCTTTTTTAGTAGCCATTCTTAAAGTAGAACTACCATTCATTTCTGAAATAACTTCATGCACTTGCTTCCAAGAATTTGGAAGAACTTCCACTGGTAAAGGGAAAGATTTATTTAAGTTTTGTACGAGTTTAGTTTCGTCAACAACAATCAATAATTTATTAGCCTTTGATGCCACTAACTTTTCTCTGACATGGCATGCTCCTCCCCCTTTTATTAATTGAAATCCAGGATCAACCTCATCTGCTCCATCAATCGCTAAATCGATTTGAGAAACGGAAGCTAAATCAATAAGCGGAATATCTAGTTCGAGCGCTAAAACTTCTGATTGAAAAGAAGTTGGTACACCTCTTATATTTTTAAGTTTTCCAGAACGAATTTCATCTGAGAGACTCTTTATCATAAGTGCGGCGGTAGACCCCGATCCTAATCCAAGAATCATGTCACTCTTTACTTCCTTAATAGCTGCATCAGCAACTATTTTTTTCATTTGAGTTTGTGAATCCAAAATCTTTTTTGTTTAAAGTTTATAGATTATTAAATTTCAATGGATGGTTTATGTCAAACCCGGGAGAGGTTCGGGTTTGATATTTATCTGTATCTCTTTATTATCTCTTAAAACATTTAAAAGAAATACTTTGCCTATTTGAGCTTTTTCAACTTCATCTAGAAGAGCTTTAGGTTCTTCTATAGAAATATTTTCCGCCGCTATTACTAAATCACCTCTTCTTAAACCAGCCTTTTCAGCAGGACTATTAGGTATGACTGATTGAATTAAAGCTCCCTTTCTTTCAGGCAATTGAACTAGTGAATTAGGGTCTTGATTATGTTCTTTAGCAATTTTAGGGTTCAAAGAAATCAGTTGAACCCCTAGGTATGGATGAATAACTTCCCCATTTTTAAGAAGTTGATCAGAAACACTTTTAGCAAGATTAATAGGTATTGCGAAACCTAAGCCAGCTCCTGGGCCACTTCTTACCAGAGTATTGATTCCAATTACCTCACCATTTGAATTAATAAGTGGTCCTCCAGAATTTCCTGGATTTATTGCCGCATCAGTCTGAATGAGGTCAAGCCTTTTGTCGGAGAACCCTAGACTATTAATATCTCTGTGAAGGCTACTAACAATTCCTAAGGTAACAGTTTTTTCAAGACCATATGGAGTACCTAAAGCAATGGCCCAATCCCCAACTTCCAGATCTTCAGAATTTCCAAGTGGTGCAAAAATAGAATACGTAGGTTCCTCGATTTTTACTAAAGCCAAGTCAGTTACTGAGTCTGTTCCCAAAACACGACCATCGCAACTAGTTCCATCTGCCAAAGTTACTGAAACATCATCAACTCTTTCTACAACATGAGCATTAGTAAGAACTAAACCATTCTCATTAATAATTACTCCAGAACCTTGCCCTCTCTCTCTCTCAGGGGTAATTCCTTGCTCCCCAAGCAAGTCTCTCAATAAAGGATCTAGTAAAGTGGGATCAAATTGTTGTCTTTCCACCAATCGCTCAGTATCAATTTTTACAACTGCAGGACCTACATTTTTCACCGCATATGATACGAAATTGTGACTTTCAGAGGAGGTCAAAGCTAAAACCTCAACTTTTTGAGAGATATTAACCAAACAAAAACATAAAATAAAGAAAAATTGGATTAAACTTCTTAATTTAATCTTTAGAAATTTCATTTATATTGATGGTTTTTAAAATTTATTGATTAAATCTAATTGAAGAAATATATTATTGTTGTTTTTTTGTTTACATCCATAAAATACAAATTCTTTAATTTTTTATAGAAAAATCTTTTTTATATGTGAAGATTATTTTAGAGTAATCTACAAAGATAATCTTGAATAAAGAAAACAAAAATAAGCTTGAAATTATATTAAAGAAAATAGCCAAAGCAAGTGATCTCGAAATCTGCAGTTTAAATGTACAAACTAATCAAAATCCAATTGTTATTGAAATTATTATAAAAAAACCTAATGGTGATGATATTTCACTTAATGATTGTGCGCTATTTAATACCCCTGCCTCAGATGAAATAGAAAATTCAAATCTTTTAAATTGTTCATATGTGTTAGAAATAAGTAGTCAAGGGGTCAGTGATGAATTAACCTCAGAAAGAGACTTCAAAACTTTTAAGGGTTTTCCAGTTAATGTTGAGTTAAGCCAAAAGAATTCAAAACTAAAATTTCTGAATGGTTTACTTTATGAAAAGTCTAAAGATTATTTAGCCATTAACATAAAAGGAAAGATTAAAAAAATCCCTTTTGATGAAGTACTAAAAATTAGTCTTTGTAAATTAAAAGATTAATTATTTTCAACCATTATTCAATTTACCCATCATAGATGGCATTAGTTATTCTCCCCGGTTTAAACAATCTCATTGAAGACATTAGTGAGGAAAAAAAGTTACCTCCTAATATCGTTGAAGCAGCCTTACGCGAAGCTTTATTAAAAGGATATGAAAAATATAGAAGAACTTTTTATATTGGAGTGAATGAAGATCCATTTGATGAAGAATATTTTAGTAATTTTGATGTTGGATTAGATTTAGATGAAGAAGGTTATAGGATATTATCTAGTAAGATAATTGTTGAAGAAGTTGAGAGCGAAGATCATCAAATATCTTTAGTAGAGGTTAAGCAAGTTGCAGACGATGCACAAATAGGTGACACAGTTGTTTTAGACGTGACTCCTGAAAAAGAGGATTTTGGGAGAATGGCTGCCTCAACAACAAAGCAAGTTTTAGCCCAAAAATTAAGGGACCAACAACGAAAAATGATCCAAGAAGAATTTGCAGATTTGGAGGATCCTGTTTTAACTGCAAGAGTCATAAGATTTGAGAGACAATCAGTCATTATGGGAGTTAGTTCAGGCATTGGCAGGCCAGAAGTAGAGGCCGAACTTCCTAAGAGAGATCAATTACCAAATGATAATTACAGAGCAAATGCAACTTTCAAAGTATTTTTGAAAGAAGTTAGCGAAATAGCCAGAAAAGGACCACAACTTTTTGTAAGTAGAGCGAATGCCGGCTTAGTAGTTTACTTATTTGAAAATGAAGTACCGGAAATTCAAGAAGCTACTGTAAAAATAGTTGCTGTTTCAAGAGAAGCAAATCCTCCCACAAGAGCAGTTGGTCCCAGAACAAAAGTTGCAGTTGATAGTGTCGAACAAGAGGTAGATCCTGTAGGCGCTTGTATTGGAGCTAGAGGAGCAAGAATTCAACAAGTTGTTAATGAGTTAAGAGGAGAGAAAATTGATGTTATAAAATGGTCATCTGACCCCATACAATATATTCTAAATTCTTTAAGTCCTGCTAAGGTTGATCTTGTAAGATTAGTCGACCCGGAAGGGCAACATGCTCACGTACTAGTTCCTCCTGATCAATTGAGTCTAGCAATTGGGCGAGAAGGTCAAAATGTAAGACTTGCCGCAAGATTAACTGGTTGGAAGATTGATGTTAAAAATTCCCATGAATACGATCAGGAATCAGAGGATGCTGCAGTCTCTGAATTAATCAGGCAAAGGGAAGATGAAGAGAATCTCCAGCGAGAAGCTGAGCTAAGATTAGAAGCAGAACAAGCAGAACGCGCTGCAGAAGATGCAAGATTAAGGGAGCTTTATCCACTTCCTGAAGACGATGAAGAATATGGAGAAGAACAATACGAAGGAGATAACTATTCTAATAATGATCAATTAGAGACTATTCAAGATACTGAAATATCAGTTAAAGAGGAGAGAAAACGTTGATACGAAGAACACCTGTTATGCGTATATGCATTTCATGTAGAAAAACATATGACAGGAATCATCTTTTAAAGATAACCAAAGATCATAAGAAAGGCACCATGATTCAAAAAGGAATGGGGCGATCAGCTTACATTTGCAAGTCAAAAAAATGTTACTCAGATTCGAAGATCAAAAAAAAGCTTCAAAAAGCTTTAAAAACTTTTTTAGAACCTGAATTTATTGATATTTTTGAACAAGAAATTGCAAGCTACAATGACTATCCCAATAAGGGAATATAATTAAATTAAATCCTCTTTAAATTTTCAAAAGAGTAAAAATCAGATTAAATGACCTTCAGCGATAAAATCAGAATTTACGAACTTTCCAGAGACTTAAATCTGGAAAATAAAGATATTTTGGATGCGGCTCAAAAACTTTCAATTTCAGTAAAAAGCCATAGCAGTTCTATTAGTGCAGAAGATGCAAAAAAAATAAAAAATCTTATAAGTAAAAAGGATTCAGATAAAACAATACTTTCCATCAATAAACCTTCAATTAAAAACAATAATCACAAACAAACCAAAGAAGAAAAATCTACTATTTTCTCTTCTACAAAAGAGAAACCTCTAAAAGATAATTCAATCAAAAAGCCATTATTGGTAAAACCTCTAAGTAATCCTAAGAGTCTAAAAACTACCTTAAATCAACCTAAAAATCCTGATCAACCCGCCTTAATCAACAATTCACAATCTCGAGAGAACTCTACAAATCAAAATATAAGTAGAAAACCTTCACAAAATTTAAATCCAGCTAAAAAAACTTATTTAAATAACACAACACCACCCATCAAAAGTCCTGCAAAACCGCCGATTCAACTAATTGCAAAACCTAAAAATTTAAATAATGTTAAATCTAATGAATCTTCCAAGAAGAACTACAACTTAGGAGACAAAAGAAAATTATCAAACAAACCTGATCAAAATATTAACAATCCCAAAACAAATAATATTAACAATAGAAAGAATGCCCCTGAGCTTGTGGGAGCTCCGATAAGAAGAAACGATCAAAATATACATCCGAAAAAACCAACTAATAAACAAAACATTTCTTTTAAACAAACTTTCCCCAACAGGCCAAGCACGCCAAATAAGACTGGATTTAGGAACAAACCATCAGATCAAAACAAGTCTGGCTCATTCAATAGAGAAGGGAATCCCAATAGATCTTCTGCTCCCAATAGACCTGGAATACCTAATAGACCTGGATTGAGAAACAAACAATCAGATCAAAGCAGGCCTGGTTCATTTAATAGACAAGGCAATCCCAATAGATCTTCTGCTCCCAATAGACCTGGAATACCTAATAGACCTGGTTCTAAATTTAATAGTCAAAATCCCAATGGTATTAGAAAACCAGTATCTCCTAATGAACTTTTGCAACTTCAAAAAACTAATAAAGCTGAGAAAGGCAAGCTAGATATAAATGATAAAGAAAAAGAAAAAATTGAGTTTACTAAGCAGAAGCCGAAATCTCCAAATGTTCGTCCAAATGCTGCACCTAGTTCAAAAAAACCAGCTCATAGAGCATTTTCAAATAGTTCAAAAAAAACAGGAAGAACAGATTGGGACGATAGTGCAAAATTAGAAGCATTAAGAAATAAAAATCCCCAGAAACAGAGACAGAAAGTTCATATTATCGGTGAGAATGATGATTCCTTAACATCTGAAACCAGTGGATACTCAGGTGAGAAAATTTCAATATTGTCTGCTAGTTTGGCGCGTCCAAAGAAAGAAAAGTCTGATGAGACTAAATCTCAAAAATCTGTAAAACAATTTAAAAAGAAGAAAAAAGAAACTACAAGGCAAAGACAAAAAAGAAGAGCTATGGAATTAAAGGCTGCTAAGGAAGCAAAACAAGTAAGACCTGAAATGATAATAGTGCCCGAAGATAACCTTACAGTTCAAGAATTAGCTGATAAATTAAGCCTCGAGAGTTCTGAAATCATCAAATCTCTTTTCTTTAAGGGAATAACAGCAACTGTAACTCAATCACTTGACTTAACAACTATAGAAACAGTTGCTGAAGAATTTGGAGTACCTGTTTTACAAGATGATATCCAAGAAGCTGCTGAGAAAACAGTAGATATGATTGAATCTGAGGACCTTGACAATCTTATTAAAAGACCACCTGTTATTACAGTTATGGGTCATGTAGATCATGGAAAAACAAGTCTTTTGGATTCCATCAGAGAATCAAGAGTAGCTTCAGGAGAAGCAGGAGGAATAACTCAACATATAGGAGCTTATCAAGTTGAATTTGAACATGAATCTAAAAAGAAAAAATTAACTTTTCTTGATACACCTGGTCATGAAGCCTTTACTGCAATGAGAGCAAGAGGTACAAAAGTTACTGATGTAGCTGTTCTTGTAGTAGCTGCAGATGATGGTTGCAGACCTCAAACACTTGAGGCCATTAGTCATGCTAGAGCTGCAAAAGTACCAATTGTCGTTGCAATAAATAAAATTGATAAAGAAGGGGCATCTTCAGAAAGAGTTAAACAAGAATTATCAGAAAAAAATTTAATTGCTGAAGATTGGGGAGGAGATACTGTGATGGTTCCAGTTAGTGCAATCAAAAAACAAAATATTGACAAACTGCTTGAAATGATTCTATTAGTTTCAGAAGTTGAAGATCTACAAGCTAATCCTGATAGACCAGCAAAAGGTACTGTAATCGAAGCTCACCTCGACAAAGCTAAAGGTCCTGTCGCGACATTGTTAGTACAGAATGGTACCTTAAAATCCGGAGATGTCTTAGCTGCAGGTTCAGTCCTGGGAAAAATCAGAGCAATGGTTGATGAACATGGCAATAGAATTAAAGAAGCAGGACCATCATTCCCAGTGGAGGCCTTAGGATTCAGTGAAGTTCCAACAGCAGGCGATGAATTTGAAGTCTATTCTGACGAGAAAACCGCTCGAGCTATCGTAGGAGACAGAGCTTCAGATGCAAGAGCTACAAAATTAGCTCAGCAAATGGCCTCAAAAAGAGTTAGTTTATCATCGTTATCAACTCAAGCAAATGATGGGGAATTAAAAGAGTTAAACTTAATTCTTAAAGCTGATGTTCAAGGTAGTGTTGAAGCGATTTTAGGGTCGCTAGAACAATTACCAAAAAATGAGGTTCAAGTCAGAGTGTTATTTTCTGCTCCAGGAGAGATAACTGAAACAGATATTGATCTCGCAGCCGCATCAGGCTCAGTAATCATTGGATTTAATACTTCATTAGCATCTGGAGCAAAGAGAGCTGCTGATGCAAATAATGTCGATGTAAGAGAATATGAAGTAATTTATAAGCTCTTAGAGGATATTCAGCTTGCTATGGAAGGTCTACTCGAACCTGATCTTGTAGAAGAATCATTAGGAAAAGCTGAGGTTCGAGCAATTTTCGCAGTTGGTAAAGGAGCTATTGCAGGCTGTTTTATACAAACTGGGAAACTACAACGTAATTGCTCTCTTAGAGTTATAAGAACAGATAAAGTAATTTTTGAGGGTAATTTAGACTCTCTGAAAAGGTCTAAAGATGATGTAAAAGAAGTGAATACAGGATTTGAATGCGGCGTTGGCTGCGATAAATTCTCTTCATGGATTGAAGGAGACATTATCGAGGCGTTCAAACTTGTTCCTAAAAAAAGGAAATTAGCTCAATAATTTAAAAATAGCTTTTTAATCTTTATTTCTATCCAGAAATAACAAAGTAGGAAATAGGATACAAGCACCTATTTGTATGAGAAGATTATTTTTCTGTAATTCACTTCCACTTGCATTTTTTGCAAGCATTATTAATAGTCCCAAAAATGCAGAACCACAAAAAGCTATCCACAAAATTCTCCTTAATCCCTTAAAAGGAGCCTGCGATTCCTTCAATAATTTCTTTTTTAAATCAGGATCAATTTTTGACATAAATACTTCTAACTATAAGATATTAGTTTATATGAAAATTTTACTGTTTTTATATTGCCGATATAGCTCAGCGGTAGAGCAACTGTCTCGTAAACAGTAGGTCATTGGTTCAATTCCAATTATCGGCATTCCAAAATTAAATTTAAATAATTTATAAAAGGATTTGAAGATCAGAATATCTATTTAAATTATCTTTTTTCCACTCCACTTAAATATATTTTTTGCAAAAGAAATTCAGTTTTTTCTGATTATTGATTTTATACAAAAATTTATTTTGATGAACGAATAAAAACTGAGTAAATTTTAATTTTTAAATGATTTTTAATTTCGACAGATTAGTTATAAAGTAGTTAGATTCTTAATATAAATAAATTCATCAAAATTTATCCGCATGAATTTTAATTTTGAGTTTAAAAATTTAAATAAGGAAAATTTCACTAAAAAGAATTATGGAAAGATTCTTACTGTAAGACTTCCTTGCAATCCAATATTTCCAATAGGACCTATTTATTTAGCCGATCATATTCATAAATGTTTTCCAAACGTTGAACAGCAATTTATAGATCTAGCAATAATTCCATCTAATAAAGTTTCCAAATATTTAGCTAGAAAAATTGATCAATTTAGACCTCATCTAATTATATTTTCATGGAGAGATATACAAATTTATGCACCTGTCGATGGCAGAAGCGGAAACCCCTTACAAAACTCTTTTGAGGTTTTCTATTCAAAAAATATTTTTAAAAAAATTAGAGGCTCTTGGGGAGGGTTAAAATTAATCGTGTCCCATTATGGAGAAATATATAGAAATACATCTTTAGTTAGAATGGGACTAAAAAGAGCACAAAAATACAACAAAGATATAAAAATAATTCTAGGAGGTGGAGCTGTTAGTGTTTTCTATGAACAGTTAGGAGATCTGCTTCCAAAAGGTACAGTCATATCTGTTGGAGAGGGAGAAAACCTTATAGAGAAAATCATTAGAAATGAATCGATAGATGGAGAAAGATGTTATCTTGCCGGACAAAAACCCCGCAAAAAATTAATACATGAACAACCTTCAGGCACTATTAAAACTGCCTGCGACTATAAATACATTAAATCTATATGGCCAGAATTTAACTGGTACATTGAAGGTGGAGATTACTATGTGGGGGTGCAAACAAAAAGAGGTTGTCCTCATAATTGTTGTTTCTGTGTCTATACGGTTGTAGAAGGCAAACGGGTTCGTGTTAATCCTGTTCAAGAAGTAATCAAAGAAATGAAGCAATTATATGATCTTGGAGTTAGGGGATTTTGGTTCACTGATGCGCAGTTCATTCCAGCTAAAAGGCACATTGAAGATGCAAAAACACTTCTGCAAGCTATTAAAAATCAAGGTTGGGATGACATTAATTGGGCTGCATACATTAGGGCGGATAATATAGACGCTGAACTTGCCCAGCTAATGGTTGATACAGGTATGAGTTATTTTGAAATAGGTATCACTTCAGGATCTCAAGAACTTGTTAGAAAAATGAGATTAGCATATGACCTTGAAACCGTATTAAATAATTGCAGAATGCTAGTCAAATCTGGTTTCAAAAATCATGTTTCAGTGAATTATTCATTTAATGTTTTTGATGAAACGCCAAATACTATAAGACAAACTATTGCTTACCACAGAGAATTAGAAAATATTTTTGGGAAAGGCTTAGTTGATCCAGCCATATTCTTCATAGGATTACAACCTCATACACTTTTAGAAAAGTACGCCTTAGAGCATAAAATATTGAAGCCCAATTATAATCCTATGAGCATGATGCCTTGGACAGCAAGAAAACTTTTATGGAACCCAGGTTCTTTAGGCAAAAAACTTGGTCAAGTTTGTTTGGAAGCTTTTGAAAATAAAGAGGATGAATTTGGCAAAACAGTTATTAATATTCTTGAGAGGGAATATGGTAAATCTTCTTTAAAAGAATCTTTAAAAGTTCGTCCCTTATCGGAAAGGAATTTAGCCTATTCTAAGTAATTAATCCAAGCCATCCTAATCTTCTTTCTCAATGGAACTTGAAATTCCTTTAGATTTTAAAGATTCTGAATAGAATTCTGCTGGCTCAAGATCGCAAACGATTACTAAGCCTACACCAGTATTGTGAGCCTCAAGCATTATGGCTATAGCATCCTGCTCACTTAATTGAGGAACAACTTCCCTTAAAGAAATGGTGACATACTCCATAGAATTAACTGGATCATTATGAAGTAAAACCTTATATTTAGGAGATTTATTCTTTAACTCAGCAGGTTTTTTTTCAATGACTGCTGAATTATTACTACTACTTTGTTCTAACTTTATAGATGGCATTAATCTTTATAAAAGAAATTGTAATTATAATTATATATTAATTATTCTTTCCATTGCATTAATAACATTTGATCGTGAATTAAATGCCGACAAACGAAAATAACCCTCTCCAGATAATCCAAATCCACTCCCAGGTGTGCCCACTACACTAACTTTTTGAAGGAGAAAATCAAAAAAGTCCCAAGATGTCATTTGATCAGGAACTTTGATCCAGATATATGGAGCATTATCACCACCAAAAACCTTATATCCTGCACTCTGTAGTTTGTTTTTCATTATTTTTGCATTATCCATATAAAAATCTATTAAACCTCTTACTTCTCTCTTTCCTTCAAGAGAATAAACGGCCTCAGCTCCTTTCTGAACTACATAACTTACTCCATTGAATTTTGTAGATTGTCGCCTATTCCAAAGAGACCACAATTCTACTGCATTATTTGTTGAACTAAAACCAAGGAGATTTTTTGGCACTACTGTATAAGCACATCTAACTCCTGTAAATCCTGCATTCTTCGAAAAAGATCTAAATTCAATGGCACAATCCTTTGCCCCCTCAATCTCATATATTGAATGAGGGATAGCCTCATCTTGGATAAAAGCTTCGTAAGCTGCATCAAAAAGTATTAACGATTTATTTCTAAGAGCATATTCAACCCATTTTTTCAATTCTTCTTTAGTAATAGTTGCTCCAGTTGGATTATTTGGAAAACAAAGATATAAAATGTCAACTTTATTTTTTGGCAGTTCTGGCAAAAAATTATTTTCTTCTTTTATTGCAAGATATGTCAATCCCTTATACGTGCCATCTTCGAGAGCATCCCCAGTTCTTCCTGTCATAACATTACTGTCTACATAAACAGGGTAAACAGGATCTGTTACAGCAATCGAGTTATCTTTACCGAGAATATCTAAAATATTACTACTATCGCATTTCGATCCATCTGAAACAAAAATTTCTTCAGGTGAAATTTCACAGCCTCTTGAAATAAAATCATTCTGAGATATTTTTTCTCTTAGCCAAAGATAACCTTGTTCTGGTCCATAACCCCTAAAACTTTCAGCCTTTCCCATATCATTTAAAGCTTTACCCATGGCCTCTATACATGCTTTAGGCAATGGTTCTGTAACGTCTCCTATCCCGAGCTTAATTATTTCAGAACTTTTGTTTGATTGTGAATATATATTTACCCTTTTAGCTATTTCTGGAAATAGATAGCCGGCTTTGAGTTTGAGATAATTTTCGTTTACTTTAAACACTTTAGAAAAAGTTAACCAATATTAGGATAATGTATCAGAGTGCTATAAGAGAGATTAAGTGTTAATATTATGGTAGTTATGATTAAACCAAGAGATAATCATGACTATAAATTAAATTTTAAATAGTTTAAAAGTCGTCGAAAGTCCAATTTCATAGCAAAATAAAGTTGCTATAAATTTAAAAAGTAAAACAATACTAACTATAAAAAGTTCTTTCTAAAAATATACAACTAAATTTCTTACTTTAGATGATTTTTAAATTACAAACCAAACAGAATCAATTATATGTCTCAACAAATTATCATCGCTGAGCAGGCTCGAATTGCAGCGCTACTCACGAATGATCAAGTTGATGAATTAATCGTCGCACAAGGTCAATATCAAATTGGCGATATTTTTATAGGAACAGTAGAAAATGTTCTACCTGGGATTGATGCTGCTTTCATAAATATTGGTGAAAGCGAAAAAAATGGATTCATCCATGTTTCAGATCTAGGCCCATTAAGACTGAAAAAAGGGATCTTTGGAATAACTGAATTACTTGAACCAAAACAAAAAGTGCTGGTACAGGTAATGAAGGAACCTACAGGGAATAAAGGGCCTAGACTAACTGGTAGTATTTCAATACCTGGAAAGTACTTGATATTACAACCATTTGGTCAAGGGGTAAATATTTCCAGAAAAGTAAATAAAGAAACAGAAAGAAGCCGTTTAAAAGCTCTTGGGGTCTTAATCAAACCACCTAGTACTGGTTTACTATTTAGGACAGAGGCCGAAGGAATAAAAGAGGAACTGCTGATTGAAGATTTAGACAATTTGATTCAACAATGGGAGAATATTTTAAAATTTTCTGAAACCTCCAATCCACCAAATCTTATAAATAGGGATGAAGATTTTTCTCTTAAAATTTTGAGAGATTATTTTAATTCATCAACCAGAAGCATAATAATCGATAATAAATTTTCAGTCGAAAGGGCAAAAGATTTTTTTATAAATCATGAATCTGATGTAGATGTTGAATTTCATGAAAATGATTTAAATCAACATATTTTAGAAAAGTACCAGATCAAGAAAACAATTCAAAAAGCTCTTCAGCCTAGAGTAGATCTTCCTTCAGGAGGTTATATTATTATTGAACCAACCGAAGCTTTAACAGTAATTGATGTAAACTCTGGATCATTTACAAGATCTGCCAACTCAAGACAAACTGTTTTATGGACGAATTGCGAAGCAGCAGTTGAGATCTCAAGGCAAATGAAATTGAGAAATATAGGTGGAGTTATCGTTGTAGATTTTATCGATATGGAATCTAGAAGAGATCAATTCCAGTTACTTGAACATTTTACTTCTGCAATAAAAAATGATTCTGCTCGGCCTCAGATAGCTCAGCTAACTGAATTAGGCTTAGTAGAATTAACTCGAAAAAGACAAGGTCAAAATATATATGAATTATTTGGCAAAAAATGTTCTTCATGCAATGGTATAGGACTTGTAGACAATGAGTTTAATAATGATATTTTAAATTTGCAAAATAATAAAACTGAAGAAAAAATTAATAACTCAAATAATATAAAACCTTTAAATATCAATACTGCTCAATCGACTGATAAGCAAGAAAAAATACCAGAAAAGGAATTCCTCAACCAAAAGAATCTAAACAAGGAGGATTCTTCTAACATAAAAGAAAATAATAACGATTCCAACACATTAAATTCAAAAGAAAAAAAAATAATAACTGTTGATCTTACAAACGATGAAAAAATTGTTTTCAGTCAATTAGGAATTAATCCACTAATAAAGCTAGGGAAAGAATATCTCACGAGCAATAATTTTGCGCGTTTAAAGGATGATAGTAAAGAAAAAGGAGAAACTTTAGTTAATAAAAAAACAACAGAAAAACAAGCAAATAAAATCAAAAAATCTAAAGAGCAAAAAGAGACTGAAATTAACATTGAAGCGAATACAAACTCCAAAGATAAATCAACAAAAAAAACTGACAATAATGAAGAAAGTTTATTTTTAAATAAAAAAGACGAAGTTGAACTAACAGATGAAACAAACAATGCCAGAAAAAAAAGAAGAAGATCTTCAGCAAGTATTGAGTGAAGTATTTGAAGTTGGAATAGATGAAGTTGGAAAAGGAGCAGTTTTTGGTCCAGTTTTCTCAGCAGTTGTAGTTTTAACTGAAAAAAATAAATTTACGCTGAAACAATTTGGTGTAATGGATAGTAAAAAATTAACTCCAAAAAAAAGAAAATTACTTTTTCCGAAAATTTTATTACTTTCTTCAGATTATGGTATTGGGCAATCCTCAGCAAGAGAAATTGATAAGATTGGTATCAGAGCTGCAACTGAACTTTCAATGATAAGAGCTCTAAAAAAATTGAAAGAAAAACCATCTGAAATAATAATAGATGGCCCTTTATTACTGAGGCCATGGAAGGGAATTCAGAAACCAATCGTATCAGGAGACTCAAAATTTACCGCAATAGCTTCAGCAAGCATTATTGCAAAAGTATCCAGAGACAATCTAATGGAGAGGTTAGAAAAAAAATACGCAGGATACCTAATATTTAAAAATAAAGGTTATGGTACCAAAGAGCATCTTTCAATTTTAAAAAAAAATGGAATAACTAATCTCCATAGAAAAAGTTTTTTGAAAAAATCAAACCTTATTTAATTCGCACCACTCTAAAAAATCTTTTACTAATTGCTGTTGAACTCTTGACTTAATACCCAGCAAAATCCCATTTAATACGGAATGACCAGTAGATTCTAAGATTTTCTTTGGTACCAATTTCAATAAAGGTGGTTGACTTACAGATACCCCTAAAAGCGCCTCACCTTCTAATCCAATATCAGTTGCTTTTAAATTTGCTTTCAAGATAAGATTAAAGTCATCTACTATCCCTAGACCATCCAATTTACTTTCAAGGGCACTCATTCTTAAAGTTTCATCTTTAGTCTCTACCGCAATTGAAACAACAGGTTTAATATCTAGTTGAAAAACCTTAAAACTTGTTACTGTATACTTATATCTACCTTTTCCTTCGGGTACTAATTTTTTGGAGTCTAGCATTGCTCCAACAACTCTTTCCTCCTCCAAAAGATATTGAGAAAGATATTCTTTATTTCGTTTTACAGAAAGCTTTAATTTCTGTTTAGCATCAAAAGATAATAGCATTTTCTATATCCCTCCAATGCTTATTTGATCTCTTTTTTTCTTACAAGTAATCATGTGTAAAAAAGTTGCATATTTAGGTCCTAAAGGGACATATGCAGAAAAAGCAGCTCATATATTATCAAAGCTTGCCAATTTTCAGACACCTATATTTGTACCATGTAATGGGTTACATTCGGTTATTAAATCCATAGCTCACAACAATTGTGATGCTGCTATAGTTCCTATCGAAAATTCTGTGGAGGGCGGAGTTACAACTACACTAGATGCCCTTTGGAAATTTCCCGATATATTTATCAATAAAGCAATTGTTATACCTATAAAACATGCATTAATTAGTGAGGGTGAACTTTCAATTATTTCAGAAGTACTATCTCATCCTCAAGCATTAGCTCAATGTTCAGAATGGTTATCTGAAAATCTTCCAGATGCAATCCCTCTCCCAACAAATTCAACATCAGAAGCTGTAAATATGGTAAAGGGGAGTAAATTTAGAGCAGCTATCGGTTCAAAATCATTGATTGAAATTGAAGGACTTAGAGAATTAGCATTTCCTATTAATGATGTGCCAGGTAATTGTACGAGATTTGTTTTATTGAGTAAAGAATCAAACTCTGACATAGCTAATATAGCCAGTTTTGCTTTCTCATTACTCTCAAACAAACCTGGTGCTTTACTGAAAGCGTTGCATTATATTGCAGATTTTGGATTTAATATGAGTAAAATAGAGTCTAGACCCTCTAAAAGAGAGTTAGGAGAATACATTATTTACATTGATTTAGAAATAAATAATCAAAATGATATTGAAAATTTGTTTAAGTTAAAAAATAAACTAAAGCCTTTATGTAAGAATCTTGTAGATTTTGGAAATTATTTTTCTGAGAATTTTGAATTAAGTTAATTTTATCCTCTACATTTATAAACCCCAAACTCCATTAAACCTTTTCTAAATGCCCAATTCATGAGAAGTATTGTTGGTATCTCTCTAATTGACTTCACTATCGCTGAGGGACCAAGAGACAATATTGCAGAAGGTCTCCGAATGCCTTCAATAATAGAGTCATACCATGAAGGGTTTGTATAAGTATTCCAACTTTCAGAAGTTACACTTCCAGAACTATTTTTATTAGCAAAAAGAATATTACTAAATTCAGTAATGCTAATAAAATTTGGATGTACCCACTGTTCAAGTAATTGTTTAAGAACCATCCTCTCAAGAAAGGATGGGGGGTATTTATTGAGATCTCTAGAGTTCCAATCAGCCAATGCTAAGTACCCACCCGGTCTTAAAATTCGCAGCATTTCATCTGCAAACTTAGTCTTATCATTCATATGTGCACCAGCTTCTACACTCCAAATAGCATCAAATGATCCATCTTCAAATTTCAAATCTAATGCATCCATTACCTGGAAATTGCAAGTAAGTCCGGATGACGTAAGTTGTCTTGCTCTTTTTACTTGAGCAGGACTAATAGTAATTCCAGTAACATTAAAATCATAATATTTCGCAAGAATCCTAGAACTTCCTCCTATTCCGCAACCTATATCTAGGATTCTGGAGCCTTTTGGTAATTCATTTAAACCACTCCATTTAACTAACTCATGAACAAACTGGACTTTAGCTTTTCTAAAATCAGTATTGATAATCTTACCAGAGGGATAAAAACCTAAGTGTATATGCTCTCCCCACAATCTCTCAAGTAATTTATCATCAGTCCATTTATCGTATGCAGAAGCAACTGAACTTGATGAAATATATTTTCTAGGATTAATTCTCCAGATGATAAATAAAGCTAAAAGGAATAATATTAGTAAAAAAAAAGGTAATAGAAGCTCAAACATTTAATTTTCTTTAATATCTGGAAAACTTTCTTTCAAAGCTGTTCTAGCGGCAAGTTGTTTTCTTGTATGATCGAGCATTTCGAATTCTCTTTGCAAACGAGTGTATGTGTTTCTTTCCTCTAAAAGTCTTTGCTGTTCTTCCGCCACTGGTCCACCCAAATGAGCTCCTATCCAAAATGATAACTCCATTGGAGAATTGGGTAATTTATCAGGAATAAATTTCTTGGTATTGGTTAATTTACCAGTTAAATTAATAACATCACTAAGAGCTTCAGTAACTGAGTCTTTTAGAGAATCTAATTGTTGTAGGTTATCAATATTATCATCGTTTATCCAACTAACCATAGCCGAATAAAATGGAGTTGAACGTGTAATTTCTAGGATTTCAAATCTTTGTTGTCCAAGAGTAATAATATTACTTCTACCATCTTCTGAAGTTTGATGTTTTATTATTTGTGCACAACATCCAACCTTCGCCATACTTTTAGAGTTTGGATCCCATTTTATAACTCCGAACATAGAATCGGTCTCCAAAACAGATTTAAGCATAATTCTGTATTTAGATTCAAAAATATGTAAAGGCAAAACCTCTTGAGGGAAAAGGACTACTTCTGGCAAAGGAAATAAAGGTAATTCCCTTACTGAGAGTTCTCCCATTTAAACCTCAATTAATATTCATTATCTTAGTCAATTTAAGGCGTTTTTGGGATTTATTAAAGTTTAACTTCTATATCTACGCCACTAGGTAGATCAAGCTTCATTAAAGCGTCAATAGTTTTTGCTGAAGGGCTATAAATATCAATTATTCTTCTATGAGTTCTCGTTTCGAAATGCTCTCTAGAATCTTTATCAACATGAGGAGACCTTAGTACACAATAAATCTTCCTTTTTGTTGGCAAAGGTATTGGACCTATTGCTGAAGCAGAAGTAGTATCAGCAGTTTGGATTATTTTGTCACAAGACAAATCTAGCATTCTTCTGTCAAATGCTTTAAGTCTTATTCTTATTTTTTGTTGTGCAATTGATGCAGTCATAATTGGGATTAACTTCTGATAGAGGGTCATTGATTAACAACGACCCTAAAACTATAAACCAATACTAGGTGATCGAGGTTTAAATCTTAAAATTCAAATGGATTATTTGAGAATTTTAGAAACAACTCCAGCACCAATAGTACGTCCACCTTCACGTATTGCGAAGCGCATACCTTGTTCGATAGCAACTGGGCAAATCAATTCACCAGTCATTTTGATTCTGTCTCCAGGCATAACCATTTCAACATTAGAGCCATCATCGGATGTAAATGCTGTTATTTGACCTGTTACATCAGTTGTTCTGATATAAAACTGTGGTCTATATCCTGCGAAGAAAGGAGTGTGTCTTCCACCCTCTTCCTTTTTAAGAACATAAACTTCTCCCTCAAATTGAGTATGAGGAGTAATAGATCCTTTCTTAACGAGTACCATTCCTCTCTCAATATCTTCTTTTTGCACACCACGTAAAAGTAACCCTACATTATCGCCAGCCATACCTTCATCAAGTAGTTTTCGAAACATCTCAACTCCAGTAACAGTTGTTACTCTTGTATCTCTTATCCCAACTATTTCGACTTCTTCTCCTACCTTAACTTTACCTCTCTCAATTCTCCCAGTAGCTACAGTTCCTCTACCAGTAATTGAGAAAACATCTTCAACTGCCATTAAGAATGGTTTATCAATTTCTC